>ERZ1034419.84-NODE-84-length-19038-cov-39.239214_pt1 | contig 19038 bp, 24 predicted proteins | sample MGYA00520531_ERZ1034419 | MGnify/ENA primary metagenome ERZ1034419 (study PRJEB33736, sample SAMEA104288485) | Azolla nilotica | place: Sudan | collected 1982 | study: EMG produced TPA metagenomics assembly of the PRJEB19522 data set (Is there foul play in the leaf... | reverse complement strand
ACTCTGCTTTGCAGACACCTTCTTTAATCCCTCTAGCTTCGACCTGAATCCTTACATTAAAAGTCTATTTTTGTCTAAGTTTTATCAATACCTATGACTTCCAACAGGGAGACACATTAATAGGTTTGGTATCTAATAAATAAAGCTTGGAGATATAAACAGAATTTATTAGTATTTTATATATATAAATTTATATACATCATTATCTGTAAGTATTTACCAATACTGAACTAGCTTAAATGCAGCAGAAAACTACATTTTAGGATCTGGTACAAAAAAATATCTTTAAAAAATCTTTACTAAATCAAACTTCTAGGGAATTTTCGCACCTAGATTAGTGGGAACTTATGATGCCCAAACAGATATGATAATTTTTATTCAATTAAAACTGGTGAGTACACACAAAAATAAGGCTTCAGTCCACTCGACTACTGCCCCATAAGTATCTCCTGTATGTCCACCTAGTTTATGATTAAACCACGCTGCTGTTAAAGTTGCGATCGCACTCCCAGCTAAAATCATCCCCACAGATAAAACTAAATTTTGGGGATTAATGAACCATATTACACCACTCAAACCCAGCAGTAACAATAAGCTTGGTAATAAATCTTGCTCAGAATGAATAGCATGTTTATGCAATGCACCTTTACCTGTCGGTTTTAGGTAAGGATATCGACAAATAGCCACCTGTTGTCCCCACCGCCCCCAGCTACAAGCAGCTATTAATACTAAGTAGCGATTTTCTGGCATATCTGTCAAAGCAGTTATTTTCAATAATACTATAGCGATCGCACTCATGGCTCCGAACGCACCCGTAGCACTATCAGCCATCACCTGTAACCGTCGTTCTGGATTCGTCACCGCTAACCCATCAGCAGTATCCATTGCTCCATCTAAATGGAGCCCACCCGTAGTAAAAATCCAAATAATTACTACTAATGCACTACGAGTTAATACTGGGAAGTTCAGATAATTAAATGTTGTATCTAATAAACCTAAAATCCCCCCAATCATCAATCCTACAAGTGGGGCAAAACAGGCTACTCTACCAAATTCCAAAGGTTTGATATACGGTAGAGGAATAGCAGTATAGAATACTATAGTTGCTACCAAATCTAACAGTTGCTGTTTGTACCAATACAACATTTTATTTATGTTCATACAAAGTATAATTAAAGCTAGATTTCTGTAATTGCTTAAGTAATATTTACACTATTAACATCCAGAGATATTCGAGCCTTTTGTAAAGCTTCAGCCATAAATAGAGACTTAAGCTACAAAGTTTGTTATGCTAATTTAGTTAGCATACAAAAGATAATGTCAAACTTAATACAAAGTTATTACTCGCAAGACCAGCAGAAATTAATCATGGGTAGATTCTGATACTCTGCCTGTACTTATCTAAACTAAGTAGTTGACTTCGGATTGTTGGACGATCGCCCTACTAAGTTGATATTTTGGAAATAGTAGGGGTCAAAAAGCTAGGCAATTGACTTTTTAGCTGTGTTGTCACTCACCTTCCCTCAATAGCCATTTTTCTATGAGTCATCATCTACCCGACACCAGGATACCCGCTCCGTGTATCGTTAACACTGGCATTATAGTCAATAAGCTCGACATCAGACGATTACTGACTGATTTAGGTCGAGTCCACTACATCTACTCCCAATACAACAAGCTACTGAGCGAAGGTGAGGGGGATGTAATGGAAGTATTTGTTCATCATCAAAGATCTACAATCGTTGCTAATAATGCCTTGTATCTGAATATTAATAGTTTTGACTGCCTGGAATTAAAACAGCCATCCGAAAAAGAATCTTTCTTTGATTTAATCCAAGAAGATATCTGTTTGCGTTTAATTCCGCTGTCTACACCATTACAAGAACGATGCGAGCGGCACTTTCAAGCTACCACCATAGAAGCAATGATGGATCAAGTGCTATCAGCAAGATGGGACGCAGAAATTGATGATGATTGTTCTGATTGCTTTTAAGAAAAGGGAGCGTCAACCCAATGACCAATGACTAATGACTAATGACTAATGACTAATTTTTCTTTTCAACTTCTAGCTACCTGTAGTCAGACTAAAGCCAGAGCCGGAGTATTTTCCACTCCTCACGGGCCTGTAGAAACTCCCAGATTTATGCCTGTAGGAACACTGGCAAATGTTAAAACCATTACCCCTGCCCAACTCAAAGATACTGGAGCACAAATGGTTTTATCTAATACCTATCATTTGCATCTTCAACCAGGAGAAGCAATTGTAGGCGCAGGTGGTGGACTGCACAAGTTTATGGGCTGGAATGGTCCCATACTCACAGATTCCGGTGGGTTTCAAGTTTTCAGTCTCAGTGGAATGCGGAAGATTACAGAGGAAGGTGTAACTTTTCGATCACCACATGACGGACAAATAGTCAAATTAACACCAGAACGTTCCATAGAAATTCAAAATATTTTAGGGGCAGATGTCATCATGGCTTTTGATGAATGTCCTCCCTATCCCGCTACCCGTCAAGAGGTGGAAGCAGCCACAGACCACACTTACCGCTGGTTAGAACGTTGTATACTTGCACATCAGCGCACTGATCAAGCATTATTTCCCATCGTTCAAGGTGGTGTGTATTTGGATGTACGCGCTTGTGCTGCGGAAGCCCTAGCAAAATTAGATATGCCAGGATACGCTATTGGTGGGGTGAGCGTGGGTGAACCACCGGAGTTAATGGCAGAAATTGTGAAGACCACAGCCCCACTGTTACCACATAATAAACCCCGTTATTTGATGGGTGTGGGTACCTATAGAGAAATGGCCATAGCGATCGCTTCTGGTGTAGATTTATTTGATTGCGTCATCCCCACCAGATGGGCGCGACACGCAACAGCGATAGTATCAGGTGAAAGATGGAACTTGAAAAATGCTAAGTTTCGTGAAGACTTTACACCATTAGATGAAACTTGCCCTTGTTATGCTTGTCAAAATTTCAGTCGTGCTTATATTTCTCATTTAGTGCGATCGCAAGAAATATTAGCTTATACATTATTAAGCATTCATAATATCACCGAATTAGTTCGCTTCACCCAAAAGATCCGCGAGTCAATTTTGAGTGATCGTTTTCTTACAGACTTCGGCCACTGGCTAAAAGATGAAGAGGTGACTGGGGACTAGGGGCTGGGGAAGATGGGGAAGTAATTTTCCCATCTTCCCCAGTCCCCAATAAGTAACGACTAATAACTAATCACTAAACCATGTTAAGATACTTCTCAATTATGAAAGATGTGTTGGATTAGTTGGATTTAAACAAACATGGAAGCCGCACTATTTTTAGCAAAACTGCCTGAAGCTTACCAAATCTTGGATCCCTTGGTAGATGTACTCCCAGTAATTCCTGTTTTCTTCTTGTTACTTGCTTTCGTTTGGCAAGCAGCAGTTGGTTTCAGATAAATTAATTTATCTTCAATTTTGTGGACAGGTAAAATACACCTGTCCTATTTTTTTTGTAACCTTATTTTTTTCAAACTTTGTATATCTTAATATTTTGCAATAAAATAGCATCATTAAGTAAAATAATGTAACAAGCTAGACCAAAGACAAGCCAAAAGCCACACTTACACTCAGAGAGGAAACAGTTATGGGAAACATCAAATTTATCAAAGAGAATAAAGAAATAGTGGCGGCAGATGGTGCCAACCTCCGACTCAAAGCCATAGAAAATGGCATTGATATCTATAAATTCTTGGGAAAAATGACAAACTGCGGTGGTTACGGCCAGTGTGCTACCTGCATTGTCGAAGTTGTCGAAGGACTAGAAAACCTCTCACCCCGTACCGATTTTGAAAACCGGAAATTCAAGAACAAGCCCGATAACTATCGTTTAGCCTGTCAAACCATGGTTAATGGACCCGTCAGCGTTATCACCAAGCCTTAAATTTCTCTATTAACTGGAGATTAGTATTTGCAGAAACAGAAAATTTGGGATAACTCTGTCATCTAAGGTGCTATTCTAAAATTAATGACTTTAAATTAATTTAAAGAGAGGCGATCTTGCCATGCAAGTTAATGACCTGGGGTTTGTAGCAAGCATTTTGTTTGTACTTGTTCCCTCTGTTTTTTTAATAATTCTTTACATCCAAACTGCCAGCCGAGAAGGTGGAAAAAACTAAGAGTTTGGAGATGAAATAAAAACCTCTCCACCATTGGTGCAGAGGGTTTTCATTTTTGAAGACGTAAAAAGTAAAAGGCAGAAGGTGGCAATTCAATTTTTACCGTACACCCCTACACCCTTAGTATTTATCCTACAGTCCGCGCCAACAATACCGGACAAGCAGCATTAACTCGCACATAATCAGATAAAGAGGCGCCAATAAGACGATCTAAATCGACAAATTTCTTAGCAATAGATGGACGACGGTCTGGAGAACCCAGCAGCAATAAGTCCACATTCAGTTCTTCAGCTAAACGGCAAATTTCTTCACCAGGTTTACCACTACTGGTTACACAACGGACAGGAATATTTTGTTTTTCAGCTTCTGCAACAGCATTTCCCAAAACTGAATTTCTTTCTGGCTTGATATCAGTAATTCCTGACAATTTTCCGCCTAGATCTGTATTGATATGTGACAGAATCAACTGACCACCTTCAACACCTTGCAACAAAAATAAAGCTATTTTCAAGCAATTTGTTGATGCTTCTGAATTATCCGAAGCAACCATTATTCGCTTAATTCTCTTCACATAAATGTCATCTTTAACCAACAACATAGGACGAGAAGACAACTGGAAAACATACTGGCTGACAGAGTTAGCTAAAATTGATTGTAGTCGCTTCAGTCCTCTTGAACCCATAATAATCAAGTCAGCATCCATTTCTTCAGCTACTTGACAAACTACATCCTTGGGATCGCCTTGTCTCAAAATAGAAGAAACCTGACTAGGGTCTAAATTCAAAGACTGTATCGCATTAGCCAGAATCTTGCCACCTTCTTCCCATTTATCCGTCATTGCAGCCGCAGTGCTTTGTGGGGGTACAACGTGCAGAACTGTGACTTTTGCAGATAGAATAGATGGCATTTCTTTCAATGTCTTCATCATTTCTTCTGCGTGTCCCAGTCCAGAGACAGCCAGCAAAATTTTTTGTATCATCTTCCGTAATTGTTCTTAAGGTTTCTTTGGGTTTCGCTGCTAGTACTGAGCATCAGAACTAATGTTCTCCGCTTCGCTCAAAAATCTAGTCAGTAATTAGGCGCAAATAAAGCTTAGTCATTGGTCATTGGATTCAGTTATTGGTATTTAGTCGTCAGTCTTTAATCATGACAACTCAAATTAACCAATGAGCAAAAAACTAATAAAAGGTTAAGTTCTTTTGCGCTTAGTTACTTAAAATTGCAACTGGACTTTCGATAGATTAAGCATACTCTCAAGTTAGCCTAATAAACTTTACGAAATATGATATTAGTTACTATTTTTAATCTAAATTAATTTTTTAAATTAATTTTTTTAAATTAGACTTATTTTAAGTTTTACTAAAAAAGTTAAATAAATAAATAAATATTCTATCAATTATCCAAACAATACAGAATTTTACTTCAAAAGTATTATTGTTCGTAAACATTAAGGTGGAAAGAAACAGGGTGTAAAAAAGAAGATAAAAAAAATGCACTAACATACCGCAGATTGTAGATCAATGAGGTACAGAATCTAAGTTGAAACCTAGACAGTAAGAGATTTTTACTCCTGACTCCTGACTCCTGCTGTAATTGTGGTGCGACAAGAGGATATTTCAGATTACGAACTTCAAGGGCGGGTAAACTCCGCCCAAAACGGTTTTTAGATAGTAGGCAACAAACCATTATGTTTGAGTAAAGCCGTGGTACTCGGTTCTCGATGTCGGAACGCCTGAAAAACTTCCATTGGGTGCATACTACCGCCCAGTGCTAATACTGTGTCTCTGTAGCGTCTACCAGTAACATAAATTGCTTCTTCATCTTCTAGTCCAGCTTCTTCAAAAGCAGCAAAAGCATCCGCACTGAGAACTTCGGCCCATTTGTAGCTGTAGTAACCGGCTGCATAACCTCCTTCAAAAATGTGACCGAATGCACATAAAAAACCATCTTCAGGTAGTGGCGGTAAAACGGTAGTGGTTTTAGCAATGCGTTGACGCACATCTATGGGAGTTTCGTCACCACTAGGACGATAGCGGTAGTGTAGTTCTAAGTCCACGCTGCTGAGGTGAATTTGACGCAACATTGCCGAACCACTCATATAATTACGTGATGCTAAGAGCTTTTGATAATAATGTTCTGGTAGAGGTTTACCTGTTTCATAATGTTTAGCCATACCAAACAAAGTGGGACGGTCATAACACCAGTTTTCCATGAATTGACTAGGTAATTCTACCGCATCCCATTCAACGTTATTAATGCCTGCAGCTCCAGTATAATTAACCTTGGTGAGCATGTGGTGTAAACCATGTCCAAATTCGTGGAATAAGGTTTCAACTTCATCAAAAGTCATTAAACTAGGCTTGTGATCAACTGGAGGAGTTTGGTTGCAAATTAAATAAGCTACAGGTAAGCGGATGCTAGTTATACCAAGTTCTGTGATTTTGCGGCGATGAATACAGGCATCCATCCAAGCACCACCACGTTTTTCAGCGGGACGGCTGTAGGGGTCTAGATAAAAGTAGGCGATCGCATTAGCATATTTATCAGAGATTTTAAAATAGCGTACATCTTCATGCCAAACAGGGGCTTGACCATCAGCTGGTGTCACCGTTACACCAAACAGGCGTTTAATTAGCCCAAATAAACCATCTAGCACCTGGGGAAGAGGAAAATAAGGACGTAATTCCTCTTCAGTAAAAGCAAATTTTTCTTCTCTTTGACGTTCAGCCCAAAAGCTGATATCCCAATGTTGTAAATTATCTGCTTCTGCTGCTCCCTTGGATTGAGCAAAAGCTTTAAGTGCGTCTAAATCTTTAACAGCCGCATCATAACTAGCTTGGCGTAGTTCTTCTAACAGCTTTTCCACTGCGGGGACATTCTTCGCCATCTTACTAGCCAAACTCAATTCAGCAAAATTATCAAAGCTAAGTAACTCTGACAATTCTTGCCGCAGTTCTAAAATACGTTCAATCAAAGGATTATTATCCAATTCCCCAAAAGAAGCACGGGTAATATAAGCCTTGTAAAGTTTTTCGCGCAAATCCCGCCTGGTGCTGTGCTGCATAAACGGGAAATAACTGGGAAAATCCAACGTAATATGCCAAGGACCTGTTTCTGGAGTCGCATATTCTTCTCCAGCAATGCGAGCAGCTTGGGCAGCTAAACTGAGTAAACTGCTAGGTAAACCCTCTATTTCTGCTTTGGTAGTGAGAACTAAGCTAAAAGCTGTAGTCGCATCCAAAAGATGATTAGAAAACTTGGTAGCCAGTTCCGCTAACTCCATCTGAATAGCATTAAAACGCTCTCGCGCTTCTCCTTCTAAGCCCACACCAGACAATTTTGCATCTCGAATAGCTGCTTCAATAATCCGCTGCTGGGCTGATTCTAAGGTTTCCCAAGTATCGCTGGCGCGGAGTGCTTTAAAAGCCTTGTATATAGGTTTACTTTGTCCAAGGGTGTTAATAAACTGTACTACTAGTGGCTGAACCTTTTGATAAGCTATCCGTAGCTCTGGGCTATTTTTAACACCCATTAGATGGTTCAGGATGCCCCAACTCCAATGCAGCCTTTCTGTTAGCTTTTCTAGAGGTTCTACTAAACCATCCCAAGTAGGTTGGACATTAGCTTCTAAAATATTTAGCTGTTGTTCCAAATCTGCTAACAGATGCCTGAAAGCTGGTTCTACTTGTTCTGGTGTAATCTCTGCAAATGCAGGTAAACCAAAGCCTTGGAGTAGAGGATTTTGAGAAATAATAGCAGTTGCACTCATGGTTTTGTGTTAGTAGCCGATGAATAAGCGGAACAATGGTTTTTATTTATTAACTAATAATGTACCGCTACTAAACAATTTAACCTTGCTAGAATGGCAGTCTTATGAATTGCTGAAAATCAGCCATAAAGCAGAAGTAAAATTTTTGAAGTAGGAGGTATGAGATTGCAGCCGTTTTGGTTGGCTTTACGGGGATAATCAAGGGTGACGAGTGTCTTAGTATTTACAGCATAATGAAAACTCTACTTTCTGTTTTGTTTACACCTGTGGTTATATTATTTACCACTATGGATGTATTGGCAGCTATTAAAACCAAAACAATTGAATACAAGTAAGGTGATATAGTATTAGAAGGGTATTTGGCTTATACTGACGCGTCAAGGGAAAGCGTCCTGGTATCTTGGTGGTTCACGACTGGACTGGCTTACAGTCTTTTACAAAAAAAGAACTGAGCAACTAGCCAAACTGGGTTATGTTGCCTTTGCAGCTGATATTTATGGTAAAGGGATCAGACCAAAAAATATCCAAGAGTCAGGAACGCAAGCAAAAATTTATCGTGATAATAGATCATTAATGCGCGATCGCATCAATGGTGGAGTACAAGTTTTACAAAACTATCAATTAACTGATCCCAAACGTATTGCTGCCATTGGTTACTGCTTCGGTGGTGGTACAGTCTTAGAATTAGCACGTAGTGGTGCCAATATTCAAGGTGTAGTCAGTTTTCATGGCAACCTCGATACCCCCAACCCCGAAGATGCCAAAAATATCAAATCAAAGGTTTTAGTATTACATGGAGCCGATGATCCCTTTGTCCCACAAGAACAAGTCCAAGGCTTTGAAAGAGAAATGCGACAAGCCAATGTAGATTGGCAATTAATATCCTACGGTGGTGCAGTTCATTCCCTTACTAATCCAGAAGCAAAAAACGATCCCAGGGGCGCACTTTATAACCCAACTGTAGAGCACCTTTCTTGGAAAGCAATGCGACAATATTTTGCAAAAATATTTCGTTAACGAGACAGCAAAATTATAAATTTTAGGTAAGAATTCAGGAGTCAGGAGTCAGGAGTCAGGAGTCAGTATGTTTGAGAAATTGGTTAATTATCAAATAGATATTTTCGGTGTTGGCGTGAAAAAGTGGACTGCTGATGGCTGATAGCTGAATGATTACGATTTTAGATTTGGGATTAAACAATCTAAAACTTAAAATATTACCTGCCGTACCTCTGCTTCTCCAATACTAATCCCAAATTAAAATGGCAGGAGACAGAAGAGAAGAAAGTAGGCTGAATCAGCTTTTTCCGCTTATTAGATTCTTTCACTTCATATATTATGATATTTGATGTTTGTGAAAATCTCCTGGGCTTTGTACTGAAAAACTCCCTACACCCCTGCCTCTCCACTTTCCTACCCACGCCAGCTATCAAAAATCACATCAAATTGCTATAATAAAAACCCCTTAGTCAAAACTCATCCAAATACCAACAAAATGCACAGAAACTTATCTGACTGTGAAAAATTCTTACTTGGCAATTTTGAAGTGCGCCAATATTTGGTAAAAATTTCGGAAATTGTCAGAAAGTATTTCCCTGAAAATACAAGTGAAGCGGAATTATGGTGCGAAAAAATGTTTGAAGGATTTAAAATATTCATACCTAATGCAGAGTCATTAGTAGATGGGATGTTGAAAGTATGTTTTTGGCAACAATCATCTGAAGATGGTACTTTTAGTTTTAGCGCCCCCTACAAATTAGATCACATAGAATTTCATTCAATTTGGGACGAAATAACTCAAGTAGATGCTTATTATAGCTATTGTGGAAATTGGGCTTACAGCGGCTGGGCGACAGAATATCAAATCGCGCCTGATATAGTCAAAGATATTTGTGTAGAGCTTTTTACTTTGTTTCAGTATTTAACGATATCTGTATAGGCTAAAATGTTGAAGATCTTTGCAGACAGAGGTGGCACATTTACAGATATTGTTGCTGTCACCAAGAATCAGACAATAATAAACAGACTCTTAAATTATACAGAACGTTTTTTAATTGTGCCTGTGCCTAACCATGAATGAGTAATACTCTATAAATTATTATCACAAAATCCTGAACAATATGAAGATGCAGTTATCCAAGGAATTCGGGATATTATCGGAATTTCTGGTAAACAGCCTATTCCGAACAAAGCTATAGAAATAGTTAAAATGGGAACAACAGTAGCTACAAATGCGCTCTTAGAAAGACATGGAGATAGGGTAATTCTGGTCATTACCAAAGGCTTTGAAGATGCCTTGAGAATTGGTTATCAAAATCGCCCCAATATATTTGCCAGACAAATTATCTTACCTACCATGCTTTATGAACAAGTAATTGAGGTAGATGAGAGATATGATGCTAATGGATATGAATTAACACCTGTAAATATTGAACAAGTTAAACAAGATTTACAAACAGTTTACAACACAGGAATTAGAAGTTTTGCGATTGTATTTATGCACAGTGATCGCTATCCTAAACATGAACAACAAATAGCTAAGATTGCCCAAGAAGTAGGATTTATACAAATCTCCATATCCCATCAATCAAATCAGTCCATTAATGAAACTCATCAGCAGAGGAGATAGAACCCTTATTGATGCTTATTTAACTCCTATTCTCCGTCGCTATGTTAACCAAGTAGCTAGTCACTTACCCAACGTAAAATTAATGTTTATGAAATCCGATGGAGGGTTAACCAACGCAGGAAAATTTCAAGGTCAAGATAGCATTTTAAGTGGTCTTGCTGGTGGTATTGTGGGTGCAGTTCAAACTAGCAAAAGAGCAGGTTTTGATTTAATTATTACCTTCGATATGGGAGGAACAAGTACAGATGTTGCTCACTTTAAAGCAGAATATGAAAGACAACTAGATTCAGAAATTGCAGGTGCGCGGATGCGAGTTCCCGTATTAGCAATTAATACCATCGCTGCGGGTGGCGGTTCAATTTTATATTTTGATGGTTCTAGTTATCGTGTAGGACCAGAATATGCTGGATCAAATCCTGGACCAGCTTCTTACCGACGTGGAGGACCATTAACAGTCACAGATCCTAACGTCATGTTAGGCAAAATTCAGCTTGCATATTTCCCTGCAGTTTTTGGTAGTGAAGGTAATTTACCCCTAGATAAAGAAATTGTCATTCACAAATTTACCCAATTAGCTGAAGATATCACATCTGTGAAAGGAAATAATCGTACTCCTGAACAAGTTGCATCGGATTTTATTGGCATTGCTGTTGAAAATATGGCAAATGCTATTAAAAAAATCAGCCTCCAACGTGGTTATGAAGTCAGTCAATATGTACTGTGTTGTTTTGGTGCTGCAGGTGGACAAGTTGCTTGTTTAATTGCTGATGCTTTAGGAATGAAAAACATATTTCTGCACCCTTTTGCTGGAGTTCTTTCTGCTTTGCTTATGGAATGGGGTTAGCTGACGTGAGAGCTACCAGAGTAAGCGGAGTAGAACAGCCTTTAAAGCAAGCACTAATTCCTCAATTACGGCAATTAATAGCATCTTTAGAAATCCAAGTCCCTTGCGAATTAAACCACAAAGAAGAAATCGAACTACAAGAAGAAGTAATTAAGAAAGTTAATTTAAAGTATGAGGGTACTAGTTCAATTTTCACAGTTGATTTTACGTCAGATGTGACCTTAATGCAACATCAGTTTGAAACTGAACATAAATCGAGATATGGTTTTATTCAAACAGAAAAACTATTAATTATTGAATCTATTTCTGTAGAAGTAATCCAAAAAATGGGTACTCCTGAAGAACCAGTCATCATTCGTAAAAGCCCTGTAGAGGAAACACCCCAGCCTGTAGAAATAGTAAAAATATTTACTGTTGAAAAATGGGATGATATACCAGTTTATCTCCAAGAAGATTTACAACCAGAAGATTCTATAAACGGTGCTGTAATCATTGTTGAAAAATCAGCACCATTGTAGTTGAACCTAACTGGCAAGCCATATTAACTAAGCGTAATCATTTAATTTTTCAACGTCTTGTTTAATTAGATTAATAGCTACTGTAATTAATGCTAAAATCAACACATAACCACTTGGTAACAGATCATGATGACTACTCAAAAATTAGTAGATGAACAAAATATCTCTGAAGATGGAATTTTTCCTACCAGTGGTTTATATAGTGATGAACCGCCAGTGGAAACAGAACTACATTAAGAGCATAACTTGCTCTTAATCAAATGTCTTAAATGGTTATGGAAAGATAGAATTGATTTCTATACTGCGGGAGATTTAAGGATTTATTATAGTCCTAACCAGAAAAGAAACGAAAATTCTCGGGGACCTGATTTTTTTGTAGTCTTAGGAACTGAACGCAAAACCCGTAAAAGTTGGGTAGTGTGGCAAGAAAATGCTAAATATCCTCATGTAATTGTCGAAATTCTGTCACCAACAATAGCTAAAACTGATAGAGAATCTAAAAAGGAACTTTATCAATATACTTTCCGCACACCAGAATATTTTTGGTTTGACCCTTATACATTATAACTTGTAGGTTCTCAGTTAATAAATGGTAAATATCAACCAATAGAAACCAATAAAAAAAGATATCTATGGAGTGAACGATTGAGTTTGTATTTAGGAATTCATGAGGGTTTATTACGTTATTTCACACTAGAAGTAAATTTCGTAACCACACCTGAGGAAACCTCAGAATTAGAAATTAAAAGAGCAGAACGTGAAGCACAAAGAGCAGAGCAGGAAACTCAGAGAGAAGAACGTTGATCAGCAGAATTGCGGGAATTAAATATTAACCCAGATACGATTTAAAAACACCTGGAAAAGTAGGTTGGGTTGATGCAAAGGAAAGCAAACTAACGTTTATTTTTAAGTTGAAAATATGGTAAAAATGTACACCACATCTCAACCAGATCCAGTCCGTTTAGAAATCTTTAAAAATCTCTATCAGTTCATCGCAGAACAAATGGGAATTATTTTGCATAATACAGCAGCATCAGTCAATATTAAAGAACGTCTAGATTTTTCCTGTGCTATTTTTGATGCTTCTGGTTTATTAGTTGCTAATGCTCCTCATATTCCTGTACACTTAGGCTCAATGAGTGAAAGTGTCCGCAGTTTAATAAATGCTCAAGGCTACAATATCAAACCAGGAAGTGTGTATTTATCAAATAACCCCTATAATGGTGGAACACATTTACCTGATATCACAGCCATTACCCCCGTCTTTTTAGAGAGGAGCGAAAATATTCCCCGTCCCCTTTTTTTCGTTGCTTCCCGTGGGCACCAAGCGGATATTGGTGGTATTACTCCCGGTTCTATGCCTCCTCACAGTACCACAGTAGAAGAAGAAGGAATTATTTTTGATAATTTCCTCTTAGTTGCACAGGGAGAATTTCAAGAAGCCGCAGTAAGAGAATTCTTATTAAATCATCCTTATCCTAGTCGTAATCCTGAGCAAAATATTGCCGATTTTAAAGCCCAAATTGCTGCTAATGAAAGGGGAGTTCAAGAACTTGTGAAAATGGTCAATCAATATCAACTAGAAACAGTTAATCTTTATATGCAGTTTGTCCAAGATAATGCGGAGGAATCAGTCAGACGCGCAATTGATATTTTGAAAGATGGTTCATTTATTTATGAAATGGATAGCGGTGCAAGAATCCAAGTAGCGGTAACAATTGAACGGGATAATCGTCGTGCGTAAATTGATTTTACAGGCACATCTTCACAATTACATAGTAACTCTAATACTCCCAAAGCTGTAACTCAAGCTGCGGTTTTATATGTATTTCGGACTTTAGCTGATGATAATATTCCTCTCAATGCAGGTTGTCTCAAACCTTTAGAAATTATTATCCCTGAAGGTTGTATGTTAAACCCAACTTATCCAGCTGCAGTAGTAGCAGGTAATGTAGAAACTTCGCAAACCATTGTTGATGCTTTATATGGTGCTTTAGTTGTGATGGCTGCTTCCCAAGGAACAATGAATAATTTTATTTTTGGTAATCAACAATATCAATATTATGAAACTATTTGTGGTGGTTCTGGTGCAGGAATTAATTTTGATGGTAGCGATGCGGTTCATACCCACATGACTAATTCTCGTTTAACTGATACTGAAGTTTTAGAAACCCGTTATCCTGTGCAGGTGGAGAGTTTTAGTTTACGTCCTTATAGTGGGGGAAAAGGAAAATATTCGGGTGGAAATGGTGTAATTCGCCGCATTAAATTTTTAGAAAAGATGACTGCAAATATTCTCTCTAGCCATCGTTTAGTTCCTCCCTTTGGATTAAATGGTGCAGCAGGGGGACAGGTAGGACGCAACTGGGTAAAACGTCAAAATTGCACTGAGGAAATTTTAGGTAGTACAGCAACTGTAGAGATGCAACCAGGGGATATTTTTGTGATCGAAACTCCAGGAGGTGGGGGTTGTGATTGATTAGTGGGAAAAAGCTACACTTTGCTTTTTCTGGTTATGTTTTTTCTATTGGTTGTAACTAATAAATCTTTTAGCACATTTCTAAAACGATACAATCAAGCTGTCTTTAGAAATCTATCTAGGTAGTAAAATTGTTTTTTGCTTTTATGCAATTAGTTGACAACTGACCACTGACAAACTTTAACTTGCTTATGTCTAACCTACCACCACTCAACACACAAACAATTTGGGCAATCATCAATGATACAATTGATGACTCTACTGTCAACCAATTAGTATGGCATTACTTAGGCTATCGCTACGATTCCGTATCTGAAAAATGGGATAGTAGTTCTGTAGCAGTAGAATGGCAAGATGAATACCCAGAACCACCTAATTTTCTAGGATCTCGACCCGCAACCATGAAATTAACTCGCTCTATTCCTCAAGAAAATAAGCAAATACTCAAACAAAAGTTAGGTTTTAAAGGTTACAAAATTGGTGAGTTTGGACCTCGACAAACTCGCAGAGCAACAGCAGCAAATTGGTTATTAAGCTATATGCAATTAAACTCATTATTCAGCTAATAACGTAAATTGCTACTTACAGCAGATTGAAGATCAATGAGGTACAGAATATAAACTGAAAACTAGACAGCAAGAGAGTTTGACTCCTGACTTCTTACTCCTGCTATATACCCAGTTCATAAGAGATTGCACAGAATCATGAAATCAATTAATTCATCCATCTTCATCTGCATTTATCTGCCGTAATTGTCATTAAAATATGATTGTATGATTCTATGCAACTTCATCTAAATTTTGAATTTACGGCCTTACTAGAAATTTAGGCTAATAATTTATGTCCAATGATAAATTCACTAGAGTGACCGATTAATTTTATTATATTATTTAAATATACTGATATTATTGGCTTACTGGTATTTTTCCTCTATACTGTATATAGTATACATATACACACAAAATAAGATTACACAAGGATAGAGATTTACACCATGATCAACAAATTAATTAACACTAATATTAAAAGTTCGCACGTTCTCTTAACTCCCAATGAAGTCAAGGCAAAATTACCTTTAACGAAATCGGCTGAAAACACAATTTTGAAATTCAGACAAGAAATAGAAAATATTCTTGATTTTCAAGATATCAGAAAATTTATTGTAGTTGGTCCATGTTCAATCCACGATCCAAAAGCTGCTATAGAATATGCTGAAAAATTGAAAGTTCTAGCAGAAAAAGTTCAAGATAAACTGCTGCTGATTATGCGGGTTTATTTTGAAAAACCAAGAACAACTGTAGGCTGGAAGGGTTTAATTAATGATCCAGAGATGGATGATTCTTTCCATGTAGAACATGGTATATTAATCGCCAGAAATCTGTTATTAACATTAGCAGAATTAGGTTTACCAACTGCCACAGAAGCACTTGATCCCATCATCCCTCAATATATTAGTGAATTGGTTGCTTGGTCAGCAATTGGAGCTAGGACAACTGAATCACAAACTCACAGAGAAATGGCTAGTGGTCTTTCTATGCCAGTGGGTTTTAAAAATGGTACCGATGGTAATATTCATGTAGCTTTGAATGCTTTAAAATCAGCAAAAACTCCACATAATTTTTTAGGAATTAATCAAAAAGGACAGGTAAGTGTATTTCAAACTAGAGGAAATGCTCATGGTCATGTAATTTTACGTGGTGGAAATCAGCCTAACTTTGATCCAGAAAATATCAGACTAGTTGAGGAACAATTAAAAGCAGAAAATTTACCACCGAGAATAGTGATTGATTGTAGTCATGGTAATACAAATAAAGACTACAGATTACAATCTCTTGTGTTAAAAAATGTAATTCAGCAAATCGCCGATGGTAATACCTCAATTGTAGGAATGATGCTGGAATCAAATTTATATGAAGGTAGTCAACCAATTACAGGGAAACGTGAGGAATTACAATATGGTGTTTCAGTAACTGACAAGTGTATTAGTTGGAAGGAAACAGAAAAAATCATTTTGGCTGCTCATTCCAAACTCCAGTACATTTAATAATGTAGCAGAGATGCAGACTAATTTTTCTGTAAAAATCTGTCTTGAAAAGTTGAGCTACTGCATTGGATGGGTTTCCCTGCTTCGAGTAACTTTTTGGGTTCTTCAGTACCTGTTATGCCAAACTATTAATTAAATATCGAAATTTCGTCAAAAAATAAAGGCAAAAAGCTAGAATCTACGACCAACCTCTAAAGTGTTAATAAATAATGCCAGTTTTTATTGCATGATAAGGTTGTTATTGTTTTTGTGAACGAGATTTAGCATAATATGTAATGAAGAGCCACTTTTCGCTGTAATCGAAGGTAAAGGTTTGAGAAGTTATATTTTCGGAGCCGGAATCACAGAAGGTTAAGACGAAGCTACTGTGTTTTTTGTGGTTGCGGCAAAACTACGCTCGGAGAGGAATCAGAATTATTATTTGTACTGGTGAAAATCTGTGAATTATCAACAACTTTAGGTTTTATGTCTTCTTCTGGTTGTTCTATAGGTTTTATTTCTTACAGTGGAATCTCTACAAAAGTGATTTCTACTGGCTCTTCTTGCGGCACTTTCATGACTAGATTGCCAATACCAGAAGCCAGCAACCCAATATGTAGAGTCAACGAGCCAATCAAACTATAGGTTAAAAAGGTTGTCAGTGTCTTTAAAGGTTGTCAGTGTCTTTAATTCTTTTTCTCGCTGCTCTAGGGTTGTACTGGAAAAACTCATAATTTATTGCTATCTATTCTCAGTGACTTTAGCAGATTAAAAGAAATTATATGCAAATGTCAATTAATCACTTTGAGCTTTTGTATTTATGAATGTTAGCTATAATCTCTTACCAGCAAATAATTACAGCGATTCTGACTACAGGATAGACTGTATCCATTTCCGAAGATGTCACAAAAAATTGATAGATATTCTCATTTGTTCTAATTTGAATTGAGAACTTATAGCAGCTATAGTTGCTGAACTAGTTAGGAAATCTACTACCAAGGGCTTCAAAATCGGACATGGATATCAAAAATCTGTTTACAGCAGGTGGTGTGGTGATGTAGCCGCTGCTACTATCTTCTGTATTGGCGGTATGGTTAATTGTTGAACGTATTAAGTTTTGGGTAACAATCAGTACCCGTCAGCAACTGGTATTCAGAAATGTCTTGAATCTCTATCGTCAGAATAATGTGGTAAGTACAATTGATACACTACGAAAGAATGCAGATTTACCGATGCCACGGATTTTTTTAACTGCCTTGGAGTTGGAAGAACCAAATCCAGAAGAATTTCGTTTGGCTTTGGAGAGTCAAGCGCAGGCAGAAATACCTTTATTCAAACGGTTTAATACAATTTTTGACACCATTATTGCTCTTGCACCACTGCTAGGACTACTAAGAACTGTATTAGGATTGATTTGTTCTTTTGCTTCTCTAAATATTGGTGATGTTGGGGGAACAAAAGCCCCTGGAGTCACTAGCGGTATTAGTGAAGCCTTAGTTTCTACAGCTACTGAGTTAATTGTGGAAATTTTTACCCCTGTTGTTGCTAATACCTTCCGGGGATTTTATCAACGACAATTGGCTTTGATTCAAGAATATGGTGGACAGTTAGAACTTCTATATCGTCGTCGTTACGAAAGAGGAGAAAAAGCGTATGCGTCTACAAGATGAACCGGAACTACCAGCACAGATTAACATTGTGCCGATGATTGATGTCATATTTGCAATTTTGACGTTTTTTATTATGTCAACGTTGTATTTAACCTGTTCCGAGGGTTTACCAATTAACTTACCTCCAGCAGCTACGGGAAAAATAGATCGTCCTGCACAGGTAACATTAACTATTAATAATACTGGCAAGATGTTCTTGAATAAAGAAGCAGTTAGCTTAGATCAGTTAGCCGCCCAGGTGAGAGAAAAAGTAGAACCATCAGAGCCGTTGATGGTGATACTCAATGCAGATGCAGCCGTTAATCATGGACAGGTGGTAGCGGTAATGGATAAAGTGCGATAGGTAGAAGAGGTGAAATTAGGTATAGCTACTCGTAAATAGTTCAGGAGTTGAGAATTTTGATTAATTCGGTGGGTAAACCTGTATTCAGCTTAGTTGTGTGTTTGATACTGCTACTTATTTATTTAGTATTTAGTATCACACTGGGGGCAGCATAAATACAACTAGCTCAGATTTTGACATCCTTTGTTAGCTTTGACGGTTCATATAAACACTTGGTGATTCAAACAGTCAGATTACCGCGATCACTCATTGCCATTTTAGCCGGTGCAGCCTTGGCAGTATCTGGAGCATTAATGCAAGGTTTAAGACGCAACCCTTCAGCAGATCCAGGTATTTTGGGTATCGAGTCCGAGGCAGCACTGTCCGTAGTTATAGTAATTTTTGTGTCCGGTACTTCATCCGTTGGGACTTTTACTGTTGCGGCCTTTTTGGGTGCGGGAATCACAGCGATTTTAGTCTACTTCTTGGGTTCACTGGGAAAGGGAGGTGCTACCCCAGTGAATATCACAGTAGCAGGTGGAGCCCTAACGGCGCTGATTTCTTCCCTTAGGGGAGTGGATTAAATAAGGTGTAAGAGTGCCAATAATATCTATACACCAGAAGGGTAG
>ERZ1034419.81-NODE-81-length-19422-cov-38.804978_pt1 | contig 19422 bp, 14 predicted proteins | sample MGYA00520531_ERZ1034419 | MGnify/ENA primary metagenome ERZ1034419 (study PRJEB33736, sample SAMEA104288485) | Azolla nilotica | place: Sudan | collected 1982 | study: EMG produced TPA metagenomics assembly of the PRJEB19522 data set (Is there foul play in the leaf... | reverse complement strand
AATGGAATTACACCCCTAAACCAGAGTTACAGGTTATTTAATCCACTATCCTTAGCATTCAGCTAACATGGTGCCTTACGCTAAGGCTAGCACACCCTACACCTACAATTTAATTCAATTATTTGGAATAGTAAAATTATGAATCATGCGAATAACAAAAATATAATTCATATCGTAAAACCTCAATTATCACGCTGGGAATTCTTACAAATATCAGGTATTTCTAGCATGGGTTTATTTCTTGGTAGTTGTGGTACACCACCACTGGAAGATTTAGTAGGTAAGCTTTCAGAACCTCTAAATCAAAAAGTTGAAGAACTAATTTTCCAACCACAAAAACTTGTCCCGGAATTTGCTGCTAGTGAAATTCAACCAGAAGCCTTAATAATTAATAGTTTTCGCAATACACCCATTATTGATTTGGACAGATTCCGTTTAATTATTGATGGTGAAGTAAGTAATACCCTGAATCTAAGTATCGCTCAAGTTCAGACTTTACCTTTGACTTCCATGATTATTCGTCATGTTTGCGTCGAAGGATGGGCTGCAACTGTGCAATGGGGAGGTATACGCTTATGTGATCTGATGACCTTAACTCAACCGCAAGCAAATGTTAAATATGCTTTTTTTGAATCAGCCGATGGTTATTATGAAAGTTGGGATATAGCTTCTGCTAACCATCCTCAAACTGAGCTAGCATATCAAAAAAATCGTGAAAAATTGCCTATTGAAAATGGTGCGCCTTTGCGTTTAGCTTCCCCCATTAAACTGGGTTACAAACAAAGTAAATTGGTAACGCGAATCACTTTAACCAGCCATTTATCAGCGTTTAAAGGTTATTGGGAAGATCAAGGTTATGAATGCTTTGCTGGATTATAAATATTGGGCTACACACACCAGGAATTTCACCTATACAGATAGGCGTTAATATGAAAGTACGAGCAGTAATTCAGCGACTGGAAGCTGAAGTTGAGTATTTAGCAAGAACAAGAAGAAGTCATCGTCAGTTTAAACATTCTGATAAGAGGATGTTTTAAAACTAGAGGATACGTATGATTTGTCATTCTGAACGAAACGCAGTGGAGGGAAGAATCTGAATTTTTCGTCAAGTTATGAGATACTTCATTTCGCTATCGCTACATATCCTGCGGGAAGCAAGCTACAGTATGATGTTTTAGACTGTTAAAACACCCTATATATAACGCAAAATAAAATTTATTAGGAAATAAAAAATGAACTTTTCCGATAAATTAAAGCCTAAAAGATAGATTACAACAAAAAGGTTATCGTGGTCATTAGGTTTTAACTATTTAGGAAATTGTGAATACTCTGCACCAAGCAGGAAGAATAAATGATCGACAATTGTTAGCTTTTAGGGAAAGCTAGTATTCATAAGAAAAGCTAGATGAAAATCCTTCGGGGAATTAAAAATTGAAAATTATCAATGGGGACTTGAACCCATCACTGATTTTAGACGACTGTTTCCTCTTTTTTGACCATCCAGAGATTTTATTTTTAACTAAATGGTTATTACGCTGACAACGTGGGAAATTTAATAAGAAAAACTGCATTTGAGATTAAAAAATCCCCTGGTGTGAAAACTCTTGGGGATTTTGTTACTGAGTCGATGTAATAGGGTTGTGACTACTTTACAAAGTAATTGTGCAGATATTGTGGAGGGACTAAGACATTATCCGAACAGAGTTCAAATGGCCGAGGTCGGGGGATAAAAAAATAAAGGTTGTTGACACGTTGATTAGCTTAATTGGTCTACCGCGCCTTCAAGTTGTTAGTTTTACCTTAATCATGTAAATTGGGTTGAGGTTAAAGTGAGATATATGTCTATGCTTTTTGGAACTATCGTTTTGAAATCATGAGGGTTAACAACCTTAACCTTTAATTAAAAGCACAGCAATTAAAGTTCCTTGTATTGTTTCCTTCTCAGACTTAAAGAGGCTAATTTCTTCAGATACCGTATACTTCTATGATTTTCTCTATCAAACACAATCGTTGCCTTTATATTTGCTTAAGTATTGTGAGCTTGTGTCTAGCAGTTACCATTACTCCTGCAAAAGCATCTGTACCGATACAGACAACTTCTACCTTCAATGTGTCATTATCAAATTCTCAATCCACTAACGGATTAGAACAGGGGCGTAACCTCTATCAATCAGGACGCTTTGCGGAGGCAGTAATAGCTTGGCAAACAGCTGCAGAAAATTACCATACTCAAGGAGATCGCACCAATGAAGCCCTAACTTTGAGTTATCTGTCATTGGCACAACAGGAACTCAACCAATGGGAAGCTGCCAGACAATCTATCAAAGAAAGTGTGAAGATTTTGCAAACCGCTAAACCTTCTTTTGATGCTATTACCTGGGCGCAAATACTGAATACTCAAGCAAATTTAGAGCTACGTACAGGTAAGGCTGAAACTGCACTGGAAATTTGGCAACAAGCTCAAAAATATTATGAACAAGCGGGCGACAATATGGGCAGCTTGGGTAGTCAGATCAACCAAGCACAAGCCTTGCAAACTTTGGGATTTTACCGTCGCTCCAAACAGCAATTGGAGATGCTAACCCAAAAGTTAGCTGTGATGCCAGATTCGGAAATCAAAGTTAGTGGTTTGAGATCCCTGGGTTTAGCTCTGGATGCGATCGACGATAGCAAAAGCCAGCAAGTTTTAGAACAAAGTTTAGCCATAGCCAATAAAATTAAGGCTAAAACTCAGTTAAGTTCCATTATGGTGATTTTAGGGAAAGTTGCCTCTGATTCCCAAGACTCGGAAGCAGCATTAAACTACTTTGAAGATGCACAAACAACAGCTACGAACCCAAATGAACTTTTGCAAGCGCGTTTAGCTGCTTTCAAGTTATTGGTGGATTACGACAAACTAGAAGCTGAAACTTCCCTCGCACTTCAATTACAACAACAGTTGTTAGAACTACCACCTAGTCATAGTTCCCTCTACGCAGCAATTAATTTTGTGGCTACTTTGAATAGATTGGAAAAGCCTGAAAGAGTTCTACCAATTCCAGAACTAGCAAACCTCATGTCAGTCACGGTTAAATCTGCACAACAAATTCAGGATGCTCCAGCCCAAGCCTATGCACTACATCAGTGGGGACAACTTTACCATCGTACAAATCAGTTGACCAAGGCCAAGGAATTAGCCCAGAAATCCCTCAATATTGCCCGTCAACTCCAGGCTGACGATATCATTGCTCAATCCGCATGGCAGGTAGGACGATTATATAAGCAACAAGGCGATCACCCAGAGGCAATCAGAGCTTATACAGAAGCGATTAAGTCATTAAAGGCACTGAGAGGAGATATAGTTGCTGTTAACCCGGATGTTCAATTTTCTTTCCGCGAAAGTGTAGAGCCTGTTTATCGGGAATTGGTAGGTTTACTTCTGGATGAAAAACCAACACAACCTGCTTTGATGCAAGCTCGTGAATTGATTGAGTCGCTGCAAATTGCCGAACTTGATAACTTTTTCCGCGAAGCTTGTTTAGATAAAGCGCAGCAGATTGACAACATTGATCCCACAGCTACAGTTATTTATCCCATTATCTTAAGCGATCGCCTCGCCGTCATTCTCTCCCAAGCTGGACAACCTCTGCGTTACTATGTGACGCATAGATCTCAAACTGATATCGAACAAACACTCGATAATTTCTTAATAACTATCAACCCTGTTTCCGATTCCCAAGAACAAAGTCGATTGTCTCAACAAATTTATGATTGGCTGATTAGTCCTCCTGAACAGGAACAAGCTTTAAAAAACACTAAAACATTAGTGTTTGTGTTAGATGGTAAATTGCGAAACATACCCATAGCCGCCCTCTTTGATGGTCAGCAATATCTGATGGAAAAATATGCTGTGGCTCTCTCTCCTGGGTTGCAACTGATGGCTGTCCAATCATTCCAGCAAACTAAAATCAAGGCGATCGTTGCTGGCATAAGTGAATCGCGTAATGGCTTTAGTGCTTTACCTGGTGTTGAATTAGAAGTCAAGCAAATTTCCCAGACACTACCATCTTCAATGTTACTAAACCAGAAATTTACTAATCAATCCCTCGCTGATCTCGTCAAATCTAGTCGTGCCGATGTTATTCATTTGGCAACCCACGGACAGTTCAGTTCCCGTCTAGAAGAAACCTTTTTACTTACGTGGAATGGACAAGTGAATGTTCAAGAGTTGTCTGAACTCCTCAAAAATCATAGTGACGATTCATCACAAGCGATCGAATTATTGGTACTGAGTGCCTGTGACACCGCAGCTGGGGATGATCGTGCCGTTCTGGGATTAGCAGGCTTGGCTATCAAATCTGGAGCCCGTTCAACTATCGCCACTCTCTGGCCTGTCAAAGATAAAGCAGCTGAGATACTAATGACGCGCTTCTATGACTATCTGCGGCAGCCCAAAATCACTAAAGCCGAAGCACTACGGCAAGCCCAGATCAACCTGATTCGCCAAACTGATTTCCACAATCCTTTCTTTTGGTCAGCCTTCGTTCTGGTTGGTAATTGGCTTTAATCCAAGTGATTTTACTTAAGTAAAATATCATACTTTGCACAATCTTTATATATTTCATAGAAATGCTTAGAAAGCGTATAGTTCAGTATTTAGGACTTGGAGTAAGCCACAAAATAAATGATCCTGTCTTGTCATGCTGAGTGTAGCGTTCGCGAAGCGTGGCGTAAGCCATAGCGAAAAGAAGCATCTCGGAGATTCTTCACTATCTCTTCCAGAGATGCTCCGCGAACGTTCAGAATGAAATTGGGCATTTCTTTTTGTGGCGTTCTCTTAGATACAAGTGACTCATATGACTTGTGATGTTTTACTTTTTCTTGTGCTAACTTAGACTAAACACAGTTTGCTGAATAAAGCTAGAACTTATTCTAAATAGGAGTTTAAATTTTTTTAACCTAAGCAAGTGTAGAGGTACAAAGTTATGTTATTAAGAGCCTTAAAATTCCTGCATTTCAGTGGAAAATTTCCAGATTAATTTGGAAATAAATCTCAAACTGTATCATTTTTTGTCATCGGTAACATATAAGTTTTATTTGTAAATTTTTTACAGTTGCTAAATATCTTAGTATAACGTAAGGAGGAAAAAACTAATAATTTACTTAGTATTACCTTTTGTTAAACAAGGATCTGAATCATGAAACCTCCATATTTAGGTAGTATATTGAGCTTCATTGCTCTGCTGACTAGCAGTATATGGAACAGTTCCTATGCTGTTACATTTACCCCACCAATCAATAATGGTGCTCCCAGACAAGCAAGTGGGGGAGCTTCCAGAGGCAACCTTTTTACACCTGCTCCTGGTCAAGGCGCTCCCAAGCGGACAAGTGGAGGGGCTTCCAGAGGCAACCTTTTTACATCTGCTCCTGATCAAGGCGCTCCCAAACAGGCAAGTGGAGGAGCTTCTCGCGTTCCTACTGACTACTTAAATCCTTCAATTGTACGAGCCGTAGGCCCAGCAGCCTTGATTGCCCTCTTACCCGAAAGCTTCAATGGCTCAACGGTGTCTGAACGTCCTACAATTCTGGTATATCTCCCTGCATCTAATGCAGAAGAAGTTGTATTCAGTCTCAAAAATGAAACTGGCAATACACAGTATCAAATGACCATTGCTGTTGCAGAGAAAACTGGGGTGATCCCGATTAAATTACCCGCAGACGCACCAGGTTTAGCTGTGGGAAAAGACTACCAGTGGTTTCTGGCCCTGAAAGTGAATGGGAAACTCAGTCCTAGTACGCCTTACGTCGACGGTTGGATTCAGCGTATCCAACCTACTGCTGAACTGACAACAGCGATGCAGGAAAAGGATGCTTTGAGACGAGCAAATACTTTCTGTAAATCTGGAGTTTGGTATGACTGTGTGGAAACACTGGCCAAACTGTACATCTCCCAACCCAACAATGTAAATATCGTCAAACATTGGGAAGAACTCCTCTCCTCCGTTAGTTTGAAGGAGATTGTCAAAGCTCCATTATTAGCATCTGCTAATTAGGGACTAGTACAGTACAGCGTAAATAAACCAACGATTTCAAATCTCTGAAAAGCTTACGCTGTATTCATTTTGACTTTTGACTTTTGACTTCCGCTCTGCGGTACTAGTAGTCTGTCAAATAGATTTTGATGGCTTGCGAAAATCTAGAAGCTTTGTATTTTATATCTTTTAGCAAATCTATATCCTTCATTTAGTTCTTGACAGACTACTAGGGACTGGGGTTCAGGAAAATTTATTCCTGACACCCAATCCCTAATTTCCAATACTAATCAATATTAATGAAAACTTGCGGAATAAACATAAAATCCTTATAGATTAATAACTTTAGGGTTATTCAAGCTAGAGAAAATGTGAAAAATAAGGCCTGATAAGTAGGAAGGCACAAAAAAACCGTAGCCGCTGCGCGGCTTCTCGGAGAGAAGTATGTAACGAAAAGTAAAATTGACCAAAACCTATTGCATGAGTGCCTCTTGCCCTTCGGGTTCTCCAGTCGGACCATACGGGAAGGCGAAGCGCCTACATGGGGGAAACCATGCCACTTGTTTTATGCCGGGAAACCCGTCCACCGCAGTGGCTCCCCAAGACCGTGCTGGTTCACGTCTTGCCTTGTCATAACGACAATTTTTAACACTCACCTACTTAGTATAAAAATTCAAACACTTTTTAAGGTTTTAAATAATTTTGAAAACTTCTTCACTTCTCTTCCTAACTCCTGATTTCTACTTCATGGCTTACGCCACGCTACGCTATCACGAAAAAACTTTTTTAACAAACCCTCATTCAAGCGTGTCACGGAAATATGTGGCGTAAATTCCAAGCTTTCATCCATCGTACTCGTAGCGTTTTGATTATTACTCCTAGTGTTGCCCTGACAGTTATTCTTGGGGAGTTGTTGGGAATTTTCAATTTGCCTGAGTGGAAACTTCGTGATGAGTGGGTGCGAATGCGTTCGTGTGAAGCAACCACTTTTCTGTGGTGTTCGCCCAATACATTAGCTGACGAAATCGTCATTGTCACAATTGATGAAGATGATATCCATTCAGTTGGTAAATGGCCAGTTCCAGATAGGTCACTAGCACAATTACTGGAAATAATCCGAGGGCAACAACCCCGCGTTATCGGCTTGGATCTCTATCGGGATTTACCAGAAGGTAATGGTTATGAACAACTCGCCGAAGTTTTCCGCACTACTTCTAATTTGATTGGTGTTGAAAAAATTAGCGGTGAGCGTGTCAAACCGCCACCGGAACTAAAAAAAGAGCAAGTAGGATTAGCCGATTTGTTGTTGGATGGCGATCGCCATGTGCGCCGCGCCCTCTTGACAGCGAATGATGCCCAAGCAAACGACCAACCCAAAGGAGGATTGGCAACCCTTGTAGCAATCAAGTACCTGGAAGCTGAAAACATGACCTTAAAATCCGTTGATGCAAAGCGACAGAAGTTTAGCCTGGGTAAGCAAATATATTTACCCCTAGAAAATAAAGTAGCAGGTTATACTGAATTCGATTTAGGAGGCTATCAAATTCTCCTCAATTGGTATGGTTCGGAAACTGCGTTTCGCAGGGTTGCTATGCGCGATGTGTTAGCAGGAAAAATTCCCCCAGACCTGATGCGCGATCGGATGGTATTTATTGGGTCAACTGCTGTCAGTATCAAAGACTTCTTTGACACACCATTCAGCTCTTCCTTGATTTCTATCCAAAAACCTGCATCTGGTGAAGCAACACCTGGGGTTGTGATCCATGCCAATATTGCCCATCAACTAGTGCGAGGGGCAAGAACAGGGAAAGGCAATCTGCATGGTCTTTCTGGTATAGCTGCGTCGCTTTGGATTATTTTGTGGTCTGTAATTGGTTCTAGTGGTAGTTGGTGGTTAGTCAGTGCGCGTAAGGGAAGACAGATTCCTGGGGGAAAAATTCTTTGGGCAACTGTATCTATAAGTGCAGGATTGCTGGGGGGTGGCTACGGAATGTTTTTGCATGGTGTTTTGATTCCGGTGACACCCTCCTTAGCTACCTTTGTCATCTGTGTAATTGCCACAACTAATACCTATAAACAACAGAAGTTAGAAGAAACTAATCAGCAACTAGAAATTGCCAATGGTCAACTTTTAGATTATTCCAAAACTCTGGAGTTAAAAGTTGAAGAGCGAACTTATGAACTACTGGAAGCCAAGCAAGCAGCTGATGCTGCTAACCAGGCCAAGAGCGAGTTTCTAGCAAATATGAGCCACGAGCTACGTACACCGCTTAATGGTATCCTTGGTTTTGCTCAGGTGCTGGAGGTATCACCAACTATGGAACAGAAAGATCGAGAAGGCGTGAACATTATTTACCAATGCGGTTCACATCTCTTATTGTTGATTAATGATATTCTCGACCTGTCAAAAATAGAAGCTCGTAAATTGGAATTGGTGCCAACTAATGTACATCTGCCCAGCTTTTTACATGGTGTGAGCGAGATTTGTAGTATCCGAGCAGAGCAGAAAGGAATTGCATTTCATGTCTCCATAAGCGATCGCTTACCAGTTGTCATTCAAGTAGATGAGAAGCGGTTACGCCAAGTCTTGATCAACTTACTAGGCAACGCTATCAAATTTACAGATGATGGTAGTGTCACATTCAAGGCAGATTTCATAGAGCCAGAGTTTCAACAAATGACAAATGAAACTACACAAATAACATATCAGAAGATTCGCTTCCAGATAGAAGATACAGGTATCGGGATGTCATCAGACCAATTAGAGAAAATATTTTTGGCCTTTGAACAAGTAGGTGAAGTGGGACGGAAATCTGAAGGTACTGGTTTGGGATTAGCAATTAGTCAAAGAATCGCGGAATTGATGGGTAGCCCAATTCAAGTACATAGTCAGCTGGGTAAAGGTAGTCTATTTTGGCTGGATTTGACAGTACCCGTACCAGTTTCCCATGACTGGCAGACATCCGGTTACGCCCCAACCCACCAGAAAGTCATCGGTATTCGGGGTAGTACACCACAAATTTTGATTATCGATGATGATGGCAACCACCGTTCTATCTTGAACTGTCTGTTACAAAACATTGGCTGTCAAATTCTAGAAGCAAGCGATGGCAAACAGGGACTACAGATGGTACAGGAATATCACCCAGATGTGATTTTGCTTGATTTAGCTATGCCTAATATGGATGGCTTGGAGCTAATGGTTCACCTGCAAGAGAATCCACAAACTAGTTCTATTCCGATCATTGTCTCTACTGCGAGTGTATTCGAGGAAAATCGGCAACAGAGTTTGCAGGCCGGAGCAACAGCGTTCTTACCCAAACCTCTGCAAATTGATGAACTATTCAATGTCCTCCAATCGCTGCTAAAAGTCGAGTGGATTTATGCCCAATCTCCATATTTACCGTCGTCTTATCAACCTCAGCATAAAAATAGTGATGAATTACTTCTACCATCACAGGATGTTTTACAGCAACTCTATCATTTGGCGATGATGGGAGATATATCGGAGATTGAGGGAATAATAGAAGAGCTAATTCAGCAAAACAGTCAGCTAGCTCCCTTCACCACTGAAATGAGCAAACTTGCTGCCAACTTCCAAACTACAAAAATTTGTCAGTTCCTGAAATCATTTGTTACTGGGGAGTCACATCAATGATCACCAAACCACTTTTGAAACCAACATACGTCCTTTTGGTAGATGACAATCCCAATAATCTCAAAGTTTTATCAGAAGCAATTCAGCGATGTGGTTGGAAAGCTCTGATGGCGACGGATGGAGAGTCAGCGATCAGACAAACAGAATATGCTCATCCTGATTTGATTCTCCTCGATGTAATGATGCCAGGTCTCGATGGATTTGAAACTTGTCGTAGATTAAAAGCCAATCCCCTCACTTACAATACCCCGGTCATTTTCATGACTGCCTTATGCGATCCTACAGACAAAGTTAAAGGACTAGAAATTGGTGCAGTTGACTACATTACCAAACCCTTCCAACATGAAGAAGTCATTGCTAGATTAAAGTTACACCTAAAAATATCCAATCTCACCCGTACCCTAGAGCAAAGAGTCCAAGAACGCACCGCAGAGTTAACCCAATCTATACAACAGTTAAAACAAACCCAAGTACAACTCATCCAAAGTGAGAAAATGTCCACTCTTGGACAACTTGTTGCAGGTATAGGTCATGAGATTAATAACCCCATTGGTTTTATTAGTGGAAATTGCTATCACATTGAGGAATATGTTAAGGACATCCTTCGTTTAGTAAATCTCCAACAGCAAAAATTACCACATCTAGACCCAGATATTGAAGAACTCCTTGAAGAAATCGATTTAGAGTATCTGATAGAGGATTTACCAAAAATTCTCGTATCAATGCATCAGGGAATTGATCGTCTTAAGGACATCAGCCTTTCTCTCAGAACCTTTGCCAGATCTGATATCTCATGTAAAGTGGAGTTTCAGATTCATGAAGGGATGGATAGTACCTTAATGTTATTGAAACATCGACTAAAAAATCAAGGTAATCGCCCCACAATCGAGGTTGTTAGGCAATATGGTACTTTGCCTTCCATCATTTGCTATCCCGGACAGATGAACCAGGTATTTATGAACATTATCGCCAATGCGATTGATGCCTTTGATGACTTGTATCAAAACCATTTAGATCAGGAGATAGCTGTTTCTTATCCTCACACCATCACGATCACTACATCGGTCGATAATGAGCAACAAAATGTTTCAATTTGCATTGAAGATAATGCTATTGGTATGCCACCTGATGTGCAAGCTAGAATTTTTGAGCCATCTTTTACAACTAAGGTTGTGGGTAAAGGAACTGGTCTAGGGTTAGCTATCAGCTACCAAATTGTTGTCGATAAACACAATGGAGAAATCAACTGCTTTTCAACTTTTGGCAAAGGAACGAAATTTATTATTACTCTGCCAAATTCGAGAAATTAAATAGTGGATAATATCCTGAATATCCTGTAGAAACAGAACGTCAAAATGGCGAATACTGCACGGAGAAGTACAATCCATTTTCCTGGAGCGAGCGCTTTTCGCTATCTACTGATGTGAGAGGAATACCCCAATCTAGACGGGTTGAGAAGTTATTACTCTGTTTCCAGAGTAGTCCTAACCCAGTACCAACTAACATACTAGGTGATGGATTGTCGCCCTTAGTATTCCAGCCCTGACCCACGTCGATAAATGGGGTCAGTTGTAGCAATCCTGCCAGATTGGAGGTATACAAAATTGGCAACCGAAATTCAGCTGAAAATAATATGCCATTGTCAGTAAGTAATGTATCTTGGCGATAGCCTCGTACACTTAGTTGTCCACCAAGACCAAATTGCTCGAAAGGCACGAGAGTATCTGCTGCTAGTTGTAAATCGCCCTTAGCTAAAAACAGAGTATCTGGTGCTAACTGTTGCACCCACTGTGCCTGTCCTCGCCACGCGAAAAAGCGGCTATCTGGGGTATCTTCATTGACATTGGCCTCGAACCAATCTACCCCCAAACTAAATTGGGATCGCACTGCAATAACTTGCTGATTACTTCGTTGGTTATATTCCTGAGTAAAACGCAGGACAGAAATTTTAGTTTTTCCGTCGGCATCTGCACCGACATATAAAGGAAACCCGCCAATATCATTAAGACCTAACTCAGTTTGGCTTTCTTGATGTGATAACGATAGTTCCACTGCCAATTCCTGGGTTGGCTTTTGTATCAGTGGTTGCCGATAGCCCAATTCGTAAGACCTAGTTTGTGATTGAATATCAAGGATGCTGAACGGTTCTTCAATTACATGATTCCATCCTTGGTTAAAACCAAACCAGACAGTACCATTGCGAGCGTTAATAGGTAGTTTGTAATTCAGATTGATTGAATCACTGCCATCGGTATTAGTGTATCCCACACTGAGCGTGTCCCCTAAACCTAGTAAATTGGCCTCTTTAAAATCCACACCCTGACGAAAACTACCGATACTAGGCGATCGCCCATTATCTAAAGTGGTTGTGAGTGAGACAGTGTGAGCTTCTTGAACCTCTACTTGCAATATATTGCTGCCGGGATGCACACCCATCTGTAACTCAGCTGACAGGTTTTGAATGCGCGGATCGAGGCGGAGGAATTGCAGCTTTTCGATTAAGCGCGGTATATTCAAGGGTTTACTAGCACCTATTCGGATGCGATCGCGAATGTATTGACTACGCAATTGCCGATTACCAACGATTTTAATTTCTGATAAACTGCCCTCTAACACCTGAACTTTAAGGACTCCAGCTTCTAATGTCTGTGGTGTAATTAAAGCCCCTGTTGTGACATAACCATGGTCAGTGTATAGCTTAGTGATGGCATCTTTAATTTGCAATATCTCTACAAACGATACCTCCCGTCCGACAAAGGGAGATGTAATCGCCGCAAACTGTTTTGGTGTGAAGACTGTACTACCGACAACTTTAATGCGATCAACCCGGAATTTGGCATTAGCATCATCCTCTCCTGGTGCTGGCTGTTCCGGTAGTGGCACAAGTGGAAGTAATTGCTCTTGATCTGATGGTTGAGGTAACACATCCGACGGTAAGGGAGCAACAGGAATATCTTCTAAGCGTCCAGATAGTGAAGTCAGAGGATTGGAAGTTTGAGCGTTCGCTTGATGGTAGCTGCATAATACCGCTGCTAGAATCAAGGCGAGTTTTAGAAGTTTTAGTTTAAAGATGAAATTTAACAACTTGTTTAATGTTGGTTGAGACAATACTGAGTGAATATGAATGACTTTGTTTTTTACAGCCAGCTATTAACAGATTGACGCTCTCAGGTCTAAAGTCACTGAGACTTTTTAATCTAAGATATTTTAGCAGTTTTTTTGATACTCCCTTCCCATTAAAAGAATGCGGTATGCTGTTACGCATTTACTTTTTTTACCCAAAAGGCTTGCTACAAGGACTCTAGGCTACTAAATATTGAATTTAGGTGCGTAACAGCTTATTATTTTTGGGCCTAATGCCAGCTTAAATATTAGTGGATCGTTTATTGGGACTACAGCCGACACCATCAAATTTGCCGATGGATTCAAGTTTAATCCCAGCGATGCCACACCACTACCCTTATTAACTATGAGTGTGCCAGTCGGATTGCTACTTGGAGCAAATACCGGAAGGATGCGGATGCGCACCCAAGGAACGCCAGCACTCAACTTCTTTGCTCGCCGAGCGTAAATCTTCAAGGCTCAAGAGGCAACATAAACATCAGTGCTCTATTATTGCTGTCCCAAAAGAAAACAGCGATATTTCGGCGAATGCTGTATTTGGACAAGGTGGCAACATCCAAATCACTACTCAAGGCATATTTGGATTGAAATTCCGTGACCAATTAACTTCTGATAGTGATATCACCGCCAGTTCGCAATTTGGTGTGACTGGCACTGTTCAAGTTAATACTATCGGTGTTGACCCCAGTTCTGGTTTGAAAGAATCTCATCAGTGTCCGATAACTACCACCTATGCCTTCCCAACAAGAGATTGCCAACATTTTGACTCTGTCACTCATCGCTAACATGGCCATGACGAAGGAGCTCAATTGCCGTATCGTCGTCACTTTTATTTCTGGTAAGTAAGTGGGCGTTAAAAATTTTCGTTATCACAAGGCAAGAGGTGAACCAGCGTGGTCTTGGGGAGCCACTGGGGTGGACTGGTTTCCCCCATGTAGGCGCTTCGCCTTCCTGCAGGGAGTGACTGGAGAACCCAAAGGGCAAAAGGCACTCATGCAAGAGTGAAGAGGTTTTCATACTAACTTACATTTTGTTACATACTTTTGTTCTTTCACGTCGTTCTACTTAGCAGTCTTTACAAGATTGTTAAGATTGGTAGCAGGATTTACAAGAGCGTTAGGATATGGAAGATGGGCAATGCGCGAGATTTTGACTTGTTGTTTTGGAAGACGATAACTCTACTACATCAGCCCTCTTGTCATACTCTTTTTTTTGGCTAAGGTATTGTGATGAAAGTAAGTATTGCTGGCTTAATCTTAATTAGCGAAATTTTCACATCTGCTATTGACAACATTGGCGTTGACGCTCAAGTTATTCCAGATGGCACTCTCAACACTACTGTGACCGGAAGTAATAATTACACCGTCACCAAGGGTAGCCGTGTCGGCAATAATTTATTTTATTGCCTCAGCTAATTCTCCTTTCCTAGCAATGGTTCGGCAGTTTTTAACAATGCCACAGATATCCAAAATATTTTTAGTCGTGTAACTGGCGGCAATATTTCTCATATTGATGGTTTAATTCAAGCCAATGGTAGTGCCAATTTATTTTTGCTCAACCCCAGTGGCATTATTTTTGGGCAAAATGCCAGATTTAATATCGGTGGTTCCTTTGTGGGGACGACAGCCAATAGTATTAAATTTGCTGATTGGAAGGAGTTTAGTGCAGTCAATCCGAGTAGTCCGCCATTGTTAAGAATGAGTGTGCCAATTAGTGCAGTCAATCCGAGTAGTCCGCCATTGTTAAGAATGAGTGTGCCAATCGGGTTAAAAATGGGACAGAATGCAGCACAGATTCAAGTACAGGGCAAACTCACCACCGGACAAGATCTGACCCTAGAAGCAGGTAGCCTGGAATTACAAGGGCAACTGGTAGCAGGGAGAGATTTGACCCTAAAAGCTCAAGATACAGTATAGATACGTTATAGCCTCACGGCTCCATTTCTTGCCCAAGCAGACAGAAACTTAACAATTCAGGGGAATCAGAGCATTGATATCCTGGCGCTCAACCATCCCAACGCGGCACTTCAGAGTGGGGGCAATCTGAATTTGATCAGTAACGGGAATATTTCTGGCGATGCTCATTTTGTTAGCGGTGGGGATATCACAGTTTCCACAAATAACGGTGATATTTCTCTCAATGGCAGCTTAGATTCATCAGTAAATAGCTACAGTACAACTCGGAATGGACGCGATATCACACTATCCACAAATAACGGTGATATTTCTCTCGATGGCAGCTTAATTTCATTAGTATTTTCTCACTATGGTATATCTGGAAATGGAGGGGATATAACAGTTTCCACAACCAATGGCAGCCTCTCCAACCGGAGCAGTTTGATATCCTTTTCCACCTCACTCCGGAATAGTGGGAATGGTGGCAATATCACACTATCCAGGACTAATGGCAATGTCTCCAACCAGGGAATTGTGTACTCCTTTTCCAGCGCACAAGAAAATAGTGGGAATGGAGATTATATAATACTTTTCGCAACTAATGGCAGTCTCTTTAACCAGAACTAATTGTACTCCTTGTCCACTTCAAACAGGAATAGTCGAGATGGGGGGGATATTAAACTTTCCACAACTAATGGCGACCTCTCTAATCAGAGTAATTTATACTCCTTATCCTACTCAGTCACGGGCAATAGTGGGAATGGGGGTGATATAGCCTTTAAGGCACAAAACGGGGATATCTTGGGCAATGGCAGCAGCTTGTATACTTTTTCAGCACCCCAAGGAACTTGCAGGAATGGCTGTTCTGTCTCCTTAAAAGCTCAAAACCAGTTATCTGGATTGACGCTGCTAACAACAAACATCCAATACTGCTGAGGGGGGGACTGTGTCGATTGTTCGTCAAGGAGATTTGGCGAGCGCCGATCTCGTGATCCAGACAAGTAAACCAGTGACTTTAAACACCGGAGTGACAGGCTCAATCACAATTCCGAGTGACGGAACAGGGCGATCGGGGGATGTTAGCATTAGTAGTATTGGGAATGTCACTCTCACCAAAAGCAGGATTGAAAGTGACACCAAAGACAGTGATTCCGGTAGGAATATCACTTTCACCAGTTCACGTCTAGTAACTTTGAATCAGAGTCAAATTCTCAGCAGTATAAGTAGTACAGGAACAGCTAGGAATACCAATATTAACACGGGTGAATTCACCCTCCTGAACGGTAGTTCTATCAACTCCTCCACATCTGCAAGTGGGGATGCCTCCGGCATCAATCTGAATGTGGCTAACACCTTGAATCTTTACAATAGCATGCTCTCTGCAAGTACGAGTAGCAGTGGCAAAGGGGGGGAGATTACCCTAAACACCGGACGCTTACAACTCAACAATCAAAGTACCATATCGAGCAATACAACAGGCATTGGCAATGCAGGTGCAGTTGATATAACCGCTGATGCAATGGCCCTCAGTCAAAGCAGCATCAATAGCCAATCCTTGGGGCAAGGTGACAGTGGCACCGTTAAACTTGATACTAACACCTTAGATTTAATCGACAATGCCGTGATTTCCACAGCGGTATCCCAATCGGGAACAGCTGGCAACTTAAGCATTACCGCCCGCGATCACATTAACTTACAAACTGGCTCTCAAATTACTAGTCGCAGTACGGGAACTGGCTACGCTGGTACTGTAGAAATTACAGGGTGATCGCCGGTTCTCAACCAAAATGCTCAAATCAATGCTTCAACTGTTGCTAGTAATGGCGGTAACTTAGTGTTAAATCTTTCTGAGTTTTTGCGAGCGATCGCAGTGTACTCAATGCCGAAGCTGGTGATACAGGTCATGGTGGTAACATTAGCATTAATGCCCCGTTTATCATTGGTTCTGGGAATAGTGATAGCATTGCTAATGCTGTGCGTGGTCGCGGGGGCAATATTAACATCACCACTAAATTAACATCACCACTAATAGCATTCTCGGTTTAGACTTCCGCAACCAACTGACTCCCGATAATGACATTACAGCCAGTTCAGAGTTTGGCGTGAATGGCACAGTGCAAATTACTATACCTGAAGTCAATCCCAATTTTGGATTAGTGGAATTACCCGTAAACTTAGTTGATTCATCCCAGCTAATTGCTACAGGTTACGCGAATACAAATGACAGCAGTTTTGTGGCCACAGAAAGGGGTGGAATACCGCAAAATCTGACACAGGATATTAGGAGTGATCGCCCTTGGTCTGATGCACGTGATATCTCACCATATCGCAAAACTGCTGAGGTGACAGCACAAATATCTTCATCCCCAGAAACTCTCGTTCAAGCTACATCTTGGCATCGCAATGCCTTGGGTAAAATTGAGTTAGTTGCCGATCATAAATCTTCTGTGCAGGTGCAACCATCATTAACTTGTGCACCAGTTTCTCAAAATTAATAATGTTATGAAGAAAGCGATCCGAAAACCTATTGCGAATATTTGCTGATGGGAACTTCAATGATAAATTATGAACGACCTTCCGAGCAGTTATGGTAAATCAAACTACCTTTGTGAAGAACGGTGATAATTTTGTGGCTAGTAAATAAACTCAACTATAGAAGAGATATGTTATGCAAATTCTCACTGTTGGGAGTTGAGTTTAAATTCTGAAATATCTTAAATAAATTTAGTTAATTTTTCAGAATCTAGGGCTTTAGAAAACAAATATCCTTGTCCGAATTGACGATTTAAGAACTTCAATTAGAATAATTGATTATTTGTTTCAATGCCTCCAGTAATTATATGTATACTCATTGTTTTCGTAGTTTGTACAGTTGCATTTACAAGCCCCAAACTGTCGGATCTTCCGTGTAAATGATGAATAAATGACCGATCAATTTTCAGGTTATCAACGGGGAAAGAATGCAAGTAAATAAGTGATAAATAACCAGTACCAAAATCATCTATGCTCAATTGAATACCGCGTTGACGTATATTTCCAATCACTTGAGCAGCAGCGAAACCCAATTGATTAATTCATTCTATTGGCATGATAGCTGAAGCGGCATGTTCAAAAATAAAGTCAGATGCTTTAGAAAAAGAATTAGCTACCTTACTAACTGGATTTGGTTCGTATATATATTCAACTTGTAAATACTGGGATAAGATTCTGAGAATTTCCTCCTAGAGGAATGGTTTGCTGAGAAAATCATCACAGTCAGGTTATAAAGTTGTTCGACGCTGTTCTATGAAAGCACTTGCGGTCAAAGCAATGATTTTTATATGAGTTTGTATTTGCCCAATGGTTAATTCTTATTCCTGATGGCGAATTTGTCGAGTACCTTCATAGCCGTCGAGAAAAGGCATCTGCATATCCATAAAGATTAAGTGTGGTTGCCATTGTTGCCACAGTGCGATCACTTCTTCTCCATTTTCAGCTCCCTGTACTTCAAAACCTAATTGCATCAAGATTTGGCTGAGTAGTAAGCGATTGGCTGAATTATCTTCCACAATTAGAATTAGATAGTTCCGTCCAGGAGCAATACTAACTGCACCATCAATGGGAATTATGGAATTAGAACTTATAACTCCCTCAGCTAATGCAAGCTGAATATAAAAGGTAAAACAACTGCCTTGACCTAGTGTGCTTTGAACCGTAATTTCACCACCCATCAATTGCACAAACTTCTGACTGATCCGTAAGCCTAAACCTGTTCCTTGCCTTGATTTTTCTCCGGTTCGTATTTGCTGAAATACCAGAAATAAATCACCAAATTCTTCTGGAGCAATGCCAGATCCAGTATCTTCAACCTCAAAGCAGAGAGCATGGGAGGGTGTAGGAGGAGAGATGATTGTTTCTTCTGTGAGCCTCTGTTCCGCTGTTTCCCTGCCTCCTGTCACTGCTCTTACTTGAATTCTTACACTGCCTTTGTCGGTAAATTTGATGGCATTTCCCAGGAAGTTAATGAGTACCTGACACACTTTGTTTTCATCGGTTTTGATGTAATGAGGTACAGTTAGATCACAGTCAAAACTTAGTTTTAAGCCTTTTGATTGTGCTTGAAGTTGGAACATGGCTTCCAGACTGGGGAGCAATTGGTGTAAATCAAACTCTATTTCCAAGAGTGTAACCCTTCCAGCTTCGATTTTTGACATCTCCAGAACATCGTTAATCAGTGCTAGTAGGTATTCGCCACTTTGGTTAATGATTTCATTATAACGTTGATGATTCATGCTGAGGGATTTATCCTGCTGCATCAACTGAGTAAAGCCGAGAATACTGTTGAGTGGGGTACGCAACTCATAGCTCATGTTGGCGAGAAATTCGGTTTTAGCTCCCTTAGGAGCATCGGCAGTTTCTTTAGCCTGTTTGAATTCCTCAGCTTATTGTTGAGTTAGGGTAAATAGTTATGCTTGTTGTACTGCGCTGCGACTCCCAACTGATTGCCAATTTGGGAGACAATACCGATTTCTGCTTCTTGCCACTCTCGACGAGCGTCATTTTGATAAACTGCTAACAAGCCCCAGACTTTTTTACCACAGAAGATGGGGGTAATGATATAAGCTCGTGCTTGTAATTGTTGGAGAATATTAGACCTCTTACAGAATTAATTTTATGTTATAATTACGGGTTATCTTTGTCTTAGCCAAAAGTTAGAGTTACACGGTTATGTTTGAATTAGCGAGGGCAAAGAACA
>ERZ1034419.79-NODE-79-length-19959-cov-40.123141_pt1 | contig 19959 bp, 30 predicted proteins | sample MGYA00520531_ERZ1034419 | MGnify/ENA primary metagenome ERZ1034419 (study PRJEB33736, sample SAMEA104288485) | Azolla nilotica | place: Sudan | collected 1982 | study: EMG produced TPA metagenomics assembly of the PRJEB19522 data set (Is there foul play in the leaf... | reverse complement strand
TGACTTCAAATCAAATCTGAAGATTGTTGTTGATGAATTCTTGCCCCAATGGAATAATTACACCCCTTAACCAGAGTTACAGGTTATTTAATCCACTATCCTAATCAATTTGAGCAAGCACTAGAAAGACTTGGCAGTATGTTGGTTTTTGTGTCACAAAGACCAGAGAAGATTTATGGTATTGGACCTGATATTCTTTGGTTACTCAACGAAAATTTAGGATTAGTTATCGAAGCCAAAAGTCGTAAACACCCGAAAAATCCTTTAACTAAGGATAATTATGGTCAATTATTAACATCTGTAGAATTCTTTAAGAAAGAGTATCCAAATTACAAATATATAGCTGTCTCGGTTCATGATAACATTAATACAACCAAAGCCATAGTCACTCATGATGAGTCTAAAGCATTAACACAAGATCTGTTAAATCAGCTTATTACTGATAATAGAACTTTACTAAAAGAACTATGCGAATCAAATGTTTCTGACGATGCACTTGTTATTAAATGTGAGAACCTACTGTCTACTTCTTCATTATAACCAGAGTTATTGATATAGGAATATGTTGTAAAATTTGCACAAACTCACATCTTCCACCGATAAAAGTTGATGTGATTTAATTACACCGTATAATTTTAAAACCCTTGATTTATCTATAAGAACCAATAAATATCAGGTAGCTTTATCGCGCATATTTTGAGATTACCTGGGTTTGTACGGAGAGGTGTAAGATATGAGTAAACATAAAGCTGATAATGCAAATCAAACTAGGTGCAAGGTTTGAACTTTTTAAAGTTTACCTTGCTCTTTTTTGTTTAATCATATTATTCATAAATGAATTTCTCGACTGATTATGTTGTGTTGTAAATCAACAAATAACATTATAATTATAATTTTTATGTCACTACAGCCAAGATATTATTTATTTTCTCGATGTTGATTATCAATAGCTCAATTTATATACATAAATAGCAATAGAGAATTTACGTGAATTATAAATTCCTCAGTTACAAAACACCGAACATAAAAGTGTTATAATAGTGTTTTAACGAATTTATAAAGATATAGAGAAATAAAACATGAAGGTTATAGGTATAAAATGTTGTCAAAACATTGAAATTCTAGAACAAATTAATAATCCTCCAGATGGAACAGAAATAATATTAGATTTAGATTTTATTGAAAAGCAAATTTCCGAACCACAATTATCTTTAACAGAAGAGGAAAAATCAGCTAAACTAAATAAATTATTTGGTATATGCGAAAACCAACCTGACTTAACAGAAATATTTGCAGAAATTGACCAACAACGCCATCCTTACCCCGCTTTTACTGCTGATTACTGATTACTGACTCCTGCTATATTAACCCCACAATCTTCTCCCAGCTTTCCCATTTAATCTTTCATGGGTATCTGCTAACAAAGCCGGAATATCTAAATTTTCAGGACATTTAGGTAAACAATCACCGCATTCTGTACAACGATTTGCCTTCATTCCTGGAAACCAATGACCAGCATTTTCAAACATTCCATAACGATATTTTCCATAATCGTTCATATCATAAGCTACAGCTAAATTTCTTAATCTTAAAACTTCAGGAATATTGATATTTTCAGGACAAGGTAAACAAGCATAGCACTGACTACATTTATCAGTTCCTAAAACCTGATTTTGCTGATTTTCTAATTCTTCAAAAACACTAATTTCTGCTGCTGTTAATTCACCAACATCATCAGCAACTTCTAAAGGTGCAATTAATTCTTCTGGAGTTGCAGCACCTACACTCAAGGTTGTAATGCGATTATCACTCAACAAAAACCGATAATTTAATTCTAAAGGTGTAAATGGCTGACAGAGTTCTTTTAAAGTTGCTGGTGGTGTATAAAGTCTTCCTCCCTTATCAGCAGGAGAAATAATAAACACACCCATATCTTTTTCAATTACTGCTTGAATAGCTGAAGTATTGCGTTGGAAAAAATAATAATGATGGAGATTTATAAATTCAAATAAATCTGTATTGATTGCTGCTAAAATTATATCTAAAGCACCATGTGTAGAAAAACCAATATGTTTGACTCTGCTATCATTTACTGCTTCTTGTACAGCTTGCATACAGCCGTTTTTAGATTGTACCCATTCTAAATGTTCTCTAGTATTTAAACCATGAATAACCAAACAATCGAGATAGTCTAAATTTAATCGGTTTAATGACTCATCAATACATTGACGCATGGTGTCAGCATCAACACAGGGGGGAATTTTGGTGGTGATATATAACTGATTTCGCGGTACTGATAAACCACGTTTTATTGCTGCACCTAAATACTCTTCACTTTTTCCATAACCTCTAGCTGTTTCTATGTGATTAATGCCTAACGATAAAGCTTTCTCAATAGTTTTATAGGCATTTTCCGCGTTAGCTAAATAACGCATTGTTCCTAAAGAAAAAACCGAGAAGTGTAAATTAGTTTTACCAAAACGTCGATATTGCATAAAGTCAGAGAATAGAGAATAGGGAATAGGTGACAGGTGACAGGTGACAGGTGACAGGTGATAGGTGACAGGTGATAGGTAACAGATAGAAAATTATTCTCCCCAATCTTCCTCATCCTCGCCACCTCTCTACACCCTACACCCCACACCCTCTTCTTTTTTATTAACCGTCACCATTACCAAATCGCTTGATCAAGTCTTCAGGACGAAGATTAGAAATAAATTCGCGGAAGGCTTGTTGTTCAGCTTCATCAGCATCACGATCAACCGGTATAGAGGCATCAGCTACTACTTCTTCCATGACCCAAATAGGGGTATTTGTACGCAAAGCAATAGCGATCGCATCACTAGGACGAGAATCAATTTCTTTTTTTACCTCGCCATGCTGAACAATCAAAGCTGCGTAAAATGTATCCTTTTGCAAAGAATGAATAATCACCTTTTCTAAGGTCATATTCCACGCTTCCAAGATATTCACCATCAGGTCATGGGTTAAAGGTCTAGGAGGTTTTTGATGCTCCATAGCACCCATAATAGCTCTCGCTTGTTCCTGACCTATATAAATTGGTAAAGCCCTACGATCTGAACTATCTTTCAGGAGTACAATCGGACTGCGGGTTATGGCATCTAATGCTATACCAGCGACTTTCATTTCAATCATTGGCTAACCCTCAACAATCCTTTAATCGCTTGAGTGCTCTGTGGCAAATAATACGTTTGAACAGGTTTATTTGGGACAGAAGTAAACATAGGGCTTTTCTTCTCTATAATTGCTTCTATTAAACTCCGAACTTGTAGTGAACAGCAGATTATGTCAAATTCACTAAATAGAAAAGTTTTCGGTGAAGACTGGGAATAGGGGTTAAGAAAGACACTTCTAAGTTTTTGGGCTTTATCAAAAGATATTTACGTAAATAGTGACTTTTTTGTGATCAACGATTCACTTTGGTCTGTCTAAATAACTTTTGAGTGTCAATCAGAAAAGCTGACTATTCCCCATACACTACACTCCAAACCTTAGCGGAACAGATAACTTTATCATCATCATCTACTGAAATTGCTCTCCCAATATAATAAGCATCTTACCCAAGTATGCCTTGAGATTGATGCGAATGTGTGACTGTTCATCTACCAAAAAAAACAGGTTATAAATTATCTGCAAAAGTTTTACATTTTTGCTCGTAATTACTCAGTTAATTTCAGCCAAAATTAAGCAATAAATAGAGTTAGCTTGGCAGAAAAACCGTGTTTACAGGATTAATTCAAGGATTAGGAACAATCAAACCCTTATCGAACGATTCTTGGCAGATAAATTTTATCAGCCATTCGGATGCAATTATGCAAGATTTAACTTATGGTGACAGTGTAGCGGTAGATGGGGTATGTTTAACAGTCGAAGAAATTTTAAAAGATGGCTTTATCGCCACCCCTTCGCCAGAAACCCAGCGTCGTACAACTTTGGGTAGAGAAGAAACCCAAGCCAGATATGTCAACCTAGAAACGTCGCTGCGAGTGGGTGGAAAAGTAGGCGGCCACTTTGTTATGGGTCATGTAGATGGGATTGGTCAATTAATATCAGCATCACAAACTGCTACTTCTTGGGAAATGACCTTTGCTGCACCGGACGCGATCGCTCGCTATATCGTCCCTCAAGGTAGCATCGCCATCAATGGTATTAGCCTCACTGTAGCCACATATCAACATGAACACTCCCAGTTTACAACAGCAGTCATTCCCCTCACATACTCCGAGACAAATCTCAGCCATTTAGTCCCTGGTAGTTGGGTGAACTTAGAAGCAGATATCTTGGGTAAATATGTCGAAAAATTCCTTTATCCCCGCAACCAACACAATCAAGATCCAGATCAAGCTGAATTGGATGTAATTACACCCGCATTCTTAACAGAACACGGGTATTTGTAGGGAACAGGGAACAGGGAACAGGGAATAGGGGACAGGGAACAGGCAAAAGGCAAAAGGCAGAAAGTATTATTCTCCCCATCTCCTCTGCTCCCCTAATTTTTTCACTATCACCTGTTACCTAACCCCTATCTTGCTTGTGCTGTCCTTGTGTTTTGTACCAAGTTGCTGAGGCCAGCTTGTAGTTGTACACCAGGGTCAACAGCAACCCAACTGTTTTGGGTCAGGTGGCGGACTTCAAAGTGCAGGTGAGGGCCTGTAGAGTTGCCAGTACTGCCGACTCGGCCAATTACAGTTCCTGCTTCTACCCACTGACCAGGACTGACAAAGATTTCTGACATATGACCATAGAGGGTTTGTTGAGCAGAATTGTGATTAATAGTTACTGCTAAACCATAACCACCGATCCAGTCAGCAGTCTCTACTTGACCTTTAGCCGCTGCCAAAATTGCTGTCCCTGTGGGCGCACCCAAGTCTGTACCAGCGTGGAAACGTCTATCCCCAGTAATGGGATGAACCCGCCAACCAAATATAGAAGTAATGGGTGCAGCAAAAGACAAGGGGAACATCATTCCCGACCCGCTACGGTAACCTAAGGTGTTGCCATAAGGTATTTGTGGTAAAACCGATGCCAGCGCAAAATCATAGGAAACAGTGCTGACACGGGGTGCCACATTATCGTCAGCCATTGGTGGTGGTAAAGTACCAAAACTGGGGGCTATAGGTGTCGCATTCTCTGTTGTAGTGGGTGAAAATTCGCTCGGATTAGGAATAAACCGATTAGGGCGGTATGCAGTTTTTGTATGACTGCTAGGACCAATGTTGGTATCACGCCAACTGGTATTATTATTCACAGCACCAGCAACAGTCTTAACCACACTGGGAGTTGCTGATTTGGACTCAGCCGCTACTTTCTCGAATCTGGGTGCTTTTTCCAAACTAGCAGTTTCGCTTTTTTGAATCCAAGTAGGTGCTGTTTTCTTGGGAGAATCAGCCACACGGGGACCATCAATAGCTTTTTTACCGCAAGCACCAGCAGCAATTTCTTTTTGTGAGAAAACTGCTTGACAACCACCACCACGTTCTGTAACAACTACAGAACTGGGAGCTTCATACTTACCAGTTGGAGTATTGTTGTAATCTGTAGGGTCAACTAAGGCGTTATTATAATCTTTGTTTTTCCCTGCGGTTGTCCTGCTACTAGTATCGTTGGAGTTATTCGGTGGTTGAGGTACTTCTGAGGGTTTTTCAGCCACTGAATTAGCCGGAGTTTCAACTTTGGGTTCAGACTTTCTCTCCGTGACTTTAGATTCAGAATTCTCCACTTTGGGTTTAGAAGTTCTCTCCTTGAATTTAGGTTCAGAGTTGTCTACTTTGGGTTTGGAAGTTCTGACTGGTTCTGCTGATTGGGAAACTTCTGTCTGATGGAGTTTCTTTTTGAGTCTGACTCGTCTTTCGGCAAAATCTGGCTGTGATGGTGTAGCTTCAGCAGCAGTCTCTTTTTTGGCTGTATCTTTAACAACTATTGGCTGGGAATTCTCAATAGTGGGAACGATGTTATCTACTGATGATTCCGTTTGAGCAAATACAAAGCCACCAGGAAGGAGGCTAACACTAATCAACCAACCAAGGCTCTGTGCTGATAATGTAGACGCAAAGCATCTTTTTATTAAACCTTGAGTTCGCAAATCATCTAAGCGTTTATGGGCAGATTCATGGCGCTGCGTCATTTGTTCTCTCAGTTGTGTGTAATTAAGTCTAAAAAAGTTAAACAGAAGATTTACAGTAGCCCAAACTGATTGTACCGGGTTCGACAGAAATTTCTGGTGTGATCAGTTCCTTAGTATCATATCCAGCCATTCTTAAGCGGAGATTTCCTTCGGGTGATACCCCGACTACAGTTCCTAAAAGATTATTCACATACACTTCATCACCCATGTTTATCAGTAAATCAATATAACGAGACAACAGTATGACTATACCTTCCATATTCAAACACTCTAGACCGGATTCTATTCCTAGTAAAACTGTGGCTGTGAGCATTTCTAAGTTAGGAATGGGCTGAAAATCCTGGGAATCTTGCCACAATTCTAGATTGATGCCGGTTTCGGGTACTGGGTTAGCCCAGTTAATACCAACACCAATCACTGCTTGGGTAATTTGTCCTTTGTGGATTTTAGTCTCAGTTAAAATGCCACCTAGTTTGTGGCCATCCAATACTAAATCATTCGGCCATTTTATCCCTACACTCACATTACACTTTCGTAATTGTGATGCAATTCCCCAAGCACTGGCTAAGGTTAATTGGTAGCTCTCAGTAGCTTCTAGTTTAGGAGTGATGGCCACCGACAGATATAGACCACCAGAAGGAGATAACCACTGTCTTCCCCATTGTCCCTTACCTGCGGTTTGTTGGGTGGCAATAACGACAGTTCCTGGTTTTTTTCCTTGTTTAAGTAGATTCCACGCAGTTTGATTAGTTGAGGTTAAGCTGTCAAAAATATGTAGAGAAAATGGTAAATATGGATATTCTCGCCCTGCTTTGAGCAAATTTACCACAAGTTGCTGATCAAATTCCACAGCCGTTCCCCTAAATGCGGTTGTTCAAGTTAACATTGATTGGCGGTTTTCAATTTTTTGTGGAGGTTAGGTGAAAGATGCACACTTGGCATTGGCACAATTGGGAAGGTCTACCTTACCTTACTTGTAATCTCTTAGAACTTTGGCCCCATGGTTTTTTTACACAACAATTTTGGCCACGTCTACCGCATGAGTTGACAAAGGTCTTGCAACCAGAGGCTTTAGCTTATCATTTAAAACAGGTGCATGGCAATACTGTTTTGACTCCCCAGGAGGTAGATAGGCATTTACTAACTAGTGATGATAATTTGGCTTTGGCAGATGGTTTGATTAGTGAGCGACCTTTACAAGCGATTTGGGTAGCCAGTGCTGATTGTACACCTGTGCTGATTGGTGATGTTGAAATCGGTCAGGTAGCAGCTTTACACGCAGGGTGGCGGGGTACAGCAGCAAAGATTGTCCCCCAAGCTATTAATAGAATGCAGTCCCAAGGCAGTAAGCTGGAAAATTTGCGAATTGCAATGGGTCCAGCAATAACCGGAGAAGTTTACCAAGTTTCCGTGGAAGTGGCTGCGGAACTTGGAAGAACTATTATACCACATGATGAGTCAGAAAGAATAGTTAATGCTTTACATGGTTTACCTGATTCGCCTTTATTTGCAGATCCAGAACCAGGAAAGGTGCGTTTAGATGTACGTCGGGTGAATGCTTTACAGTTGGAACAACTGGGAATTGGTGAAGAACAAATTGCGATAACACCCTATTGTACTTATCAAACTCCTGAGCATTTCTTTTCTTACCGTCGGGACAAGGAGAAAAAAGTACAATGGTCAGGAATTGTTAGTTTATCTTAATAAAATCAAATAACAAGTAACAGGGTTAACAATTTTTTTATTTCTGATTTTTATTAATACCTACTGTATTCTGATTTTTATTAATACCTACTGTATATTGACAGGTTAGTATTAGCCTTGCTTTAGCACTATGGTTAATGTCCCAACTACTTTGCCAGTTGCTATATCTGAATTGCCATTTATATAGCAGTCCTATTTGCTCGTTGAACAAATTACGTATACATCTACCCTATTTCTGCTCTATTCCCTATTTTTTCCTTCAACTAATAAGTAAGTGGGCGTTAAAAATTGTCGTTATGACAAGGCAAGAGGTGAACCAGCAAGGTCTTGGTGAACCGCTGCGGTGGAAGGGTTTCCCGGCATAAAGCAAGTGGCGTGGTTTCCCCCATGTAGGCGCTTCACCTTCCCGCAGGGTGGGGCTGGAGAACCCAAATGGCAATAGGCAAAAGTGAAGAGGTTTTCAGGCTAATTTATATTTTGTAACATACTTTAGCGGTGGAAGAACATACAAAAGAAATGATTTTTGAAGCTAAATCTAATGCTTTTGCTGCCCGCAGTATTTTTGAACTATTTAATGAACAAATACCTGAATATATTTATAAACAACCTGCATTAAATCCCATGAATCAAACTGGATTAATTTCTGGAGTAACAATCAAGGTTGATGATCAGGGAAGTGATGAAATAGCGAGAATAGCGAATTTAATATCATGGCTGATTCTCTTGATGATGCTTACAGTAATCTAGAACATACAACAGAAAGTAGCGGTAATAATCTCAGAATTAGAATAGACATTAAAAGAATTAAGAATCGCTCAAACACAATTAATTGAAACTGAAGAAAGTCTAATTTAGGACAATTAGTAGAGGGTATTACCCATGAGATTCATAATCCTCTCAGCTTTATTAATAGAAATATTAATCATGCAGGAAAACATATTAATGACTTATTGAAACTAGTAGATATTCTTCAAGAAGCATATCCTCATATAGATTCTAATTTTGAAAAATATCTTCAGGAAATTGGTTTTGATTTTGTTTCTGAAGATTTGCCTAAGTTATGCACTTTAATGAAAATAGCGAGTGATCGCATCACCGAAATAGTCATAACTTTAATAAATTTTTCTCGTTTAAACCAAGCGTAAATTAACTCTGTTAATCTTCATGAAGGGATTGATAGCACTTTATTAAGTGTGCAGCATCGCTTAAAAGCGAACTAAAATCATCCAGAAATTGCATTAACGAAAGAATATGGTAATTTGCCTCTAATTGAATGTTCTCCGGGACAACTCAATCAAGTATTTATGAATTTTCTTAGTAATGCCATAGATGCTGTTCTGTCTCAGTTTGAAAACATATTAGCAATAATGGAACATGATCAAATTTCCATCCTCAAATTTTAATTCACACAAAAATTATCAATTCTGATTTTATAATAGTTAAAATTCCCGATAATGGTGCTGGTATGAATGAACAGGTAAAATCACATATCTTTGATCGATCCTTGACAAATAAACCCATCGGTAAAGGGACAGGTTTAGGATTATCTATTAGTTATGAAATTTTCGTAGAAAGATATCAAGGATTAATTTGGTACGAATCAGAAATAGGAAAAGGGACAACGTTTTGTCTTCAGGTTCCAGTTAGACAACTAGTAATAATTCAGGAGTCGTGAGTCAGGAATCAGAATGTTTGAGAAACTGGTTAATTATCAAATAGGTATTTTTGGCTTTAGCCTGAAAAAGGCAACTGGTAGAGAAAAGGTAGCTTGGGCAGCAAGAATTTCTCCCTTGATGGACATTGATAATAATCAATCACCAAGTTTTTGTTATTTCCGAGATAAGCTTCGCCATTTCAGTGGTGAATAATATTTTTGTATTTATCCCCAGACTATTTGCAAGTTCAAAATAAATCCTGGTAAAACATCTTCTCCTGATAAATTTCAACTTGACTTGACGCATTTTCCAATTAATTAACCAACCTAATTTAACTCCATTATTTATATATTCTTGGATTGTTGTTTGCGTTTCCTGCAAACTATCACTGGGTGACATTAATTCTAAAACAAAATCTGGTGCAATTGGTGAAAAATTTTCCTGTTCTTCCGGTGTGAGTGCATCCCATCTTTTTTGATCCAAGCTAGATCAGGAGAATGATTTGCACCATTAGGAAGTTTAAAACAGGTGGAAGAATCGAAACAAACTCCTAGTTTAGTTTGACGATTCCAAAACATAAAGTCTGCTGAAATTTCAATATTACGTTTTCCCGTTCCTCCTCCTGTCGGTGATATTATCAATATTTCTCCTTTTGCATTGCGTTCAAATTTGACTTCAGGGTTTTCTCGACAGAGTTGATAAAATTGGTTATCGGTAACTTGGATAATGGGGTTTAAGTTGAGGGTGATTACTGTCATATTAATCTCATTAGGGATGATATGAACTTTAACTAAACTATAAAATCAGTTGTATATTTTGTGCCACAACTTAAATTAGTTATACCTAATCCAGCATCAAATTTAAATTTGATTGTCCAACTATATCTATCTAAAGGATCTTGAATATCTCGATTATTAAAGTCTTGAGAGTTTTTTTTAATAAAACAGCGTTGCCGTTGACTTGATTTGCTTAAATGATCAACAACTGAAGCATAAACAATGGCATATTGGGGTGTCAAGTCAAGTTCAGACTGATATCTCATAGCTGCGGTTAGTATATTGACTGTCACAGGAATAACTTAGCTAACCGTTAATAACTTATCTACAACCATTTGGAATCTTTGCTGTTCTTCTTTCGCACTATTGACTAAAAACTGAGTAATCTCCTGAAAAGTATTTACCTCCTCTTGGTAAGGTAGAGAACGGCCAAGCTGGTTAAGCTCATCTCTCAAATTATGTGATAATTTACCGCGTATTTTTTCTCTGCGAATCAGCGTTTCATAAGGTTCAGTTAAACTGAATGCGGGTAAAATCAAATTGATTCGTCCCGATTCTGCTAAGTTTAACAGTTGTTGACAACTTTCCTGTTGCTCCTGAAGTAGCGCCAGTTCTAAAACAAAATTCGTTTCTACATAAACACCCATTGCAATTAAACCAGTTCCTCCAATTTTAGATGGCCGTGGTGAATAGCATCAAATGAACCTGAATTTACTAGCCAATCCATATTGTCTGGGAGTAAATTCATAGATGGTAGTGTTAATACTTGATGAGGCCAATCTGAAACTATTATCTCAAATTCTTCGCTACTAATGTCATATTCTGAGGTATATTTTTTAGGGTAATAAGGCTTAAGAAAAGGCTCAGGTTCCTGATCTGCCTATATCAAATCAGTAGATAAGCCTTTATCTTTCCACAAATAAAATTTGTCTGGGAGTGCTAACAGAAAAAAGGTGCTTCTGGCAGTCAACCATGATAATAGATATTGCGGCGAATTTTAGCTGCCCAAATCTTATATGCACCACGTTTATTTTCAGCTTGGAATAAAAGTTGTAAATGTCTATTTTTTCCATGTACTGCCATGTCCCCATAATACATATATGACCTCGTAATCACCGTATGAATAAACTATGTTCATCTATTCTCTAGTAGAAGTTTATATCTCTTAGCAAGATTTCATTTTAACACTTCCTTCAATAATTCCCGATGTAACAAGGCTCCATTTATCAAAGATTGTATTTTATCCGATGAAAAAGATTCACTATTTTTATAATGTTCAATCCAAATTCTACTAATTACATTTGCATCATCTGGTAAATTTTCTAAATTCCATCCAGGTATAGCTAAATTTTCCATTAAACGGTTGATTTTGGGGTCATAACTCAAAGCAAAACAACGACAACCTTCACTAGCTGCCATAATTAAACTGTGTAGACGCATTCCTATCGCCATTTCTACACCACGAAATATACCTTTTAAAAGTTGTGGATCTTCCGCACAGATAATTTTACTAAGATCTTTTAACTGTGATTGAATCTTTTCCGAAATTCCTAAATCTTCACTTTTTTGAAATGGTATTATTAAAATAAATGCTTGTGTAGCTTGTTGTAAATCAACTAAACCAGCAATTAAATTTGCTAACCGCGTTTCTGTAAGTTGGGGATGATTTCTTAAAGTAACCGCAATTCTTGGTTGTGGTAAATATGCTAATTCACGTACTGGCTTAGACTCTAACGCCCAAACGGGATCTGGTGCAAGGATATGAGGTATACCCCAATCTGATAATAAAGCAGCACTATTACGATCGCGCACACTAACTTGACTACAACCAGCAAAATTCCGCTTTGCTAACCAACGAGTTTCAGGACGCAATAAAGGACCTATTCCCTGTCCCCAAGCCACAGTTTTTAAACCCATGACTTGAGCGATCGCCATTAATCCGCCATAATAAAAAGGGCTAATGGCACTAGTCGCATCCTGCATTAAACTTCCACCACCCCAAATGAACGCATCACAAGAACGCAAAGTTTTGATTACCTGTAATAACTCCATGCGGTTATAACTTTCCATACCATAACGCCGATGAGTTTCTTCAGGATTTCCAGAAAGCACAACAGGCGTTACATCAGGTGGTAGCATTTGCAGAAGTGTGGCTAACAAAGCCTCATCACCACCATTACCCTTACCGTAATACCCAGACAACAAAACACGTATCTTCACCATTTTGAATTTTGAATTTTGAATTTTGAATTGCTTATGCACGCCCTTTCTATTCCCACCTGGATTATTCACGTTTCTAGCGTCATTGAGTGGATAGCCGCTATTTGGTTAATCTGGATTTATGGTGAACTGACAAAAAACCGCAGTTGGTGGGGATTGTCCTTTGCCATGTTACCAGCTTTAATAAGTGCTATGTGTGCTTGCACCTGGCATTATTTCGACAATGCAGAATCTTTAGAATGGTTAGTCACCCTACAAGCTACCATGACATTAGTGGGTAATTTTACCCTTTGGGGAGCAGCAGTATGGATTTTGCGTTCTACCCAGTCTGCAAACACAGTTGAGGCAAAAACTATCAAATCAGAGCAATGATATCAAAAGAAACCCTTTTCGCCCTTTCTCTATTTCCCTACTTGGGTTTCTTGTGGTTTATCAGCCGCAGTCCACAAATACCTCGTTTAGGCCTATATGGATTTTACGGCACTTTGGTATTTGTCGCGGTCACCATCCCCGCTGGTATCTATGCCAAAGTTGCTTATGGAGAAGCTTTAGCCAATATAGACTGGTTACATGGTGGTGCAGAGGTATTTTTAACCCTTTCCAACATTTTACTGGTCTTAGGCTTTAGTAAAGCAGTGCAGGAATTAAGGAATAGGTAACAGGTGGCTAGGGACTGGGGGAGATCAGGGAGATGAGGAAGTAATTTTCCTAATGCCCAATGGCCAATGCCCAATCACCAATCACCAATTACCAATCACCAATTACCAATTAAAAATTATGGAAGTAATACCAGCAATTGATTTATTAGAAGGTCGCTGTGTAAGACTATATAAAGGCGACTACGCACAATCGCAAGTATTCAGCGAAAACCCTGTCGAAGTTGCGAAAATGTGGGCAGACCAAGGTGCAACGAGATTACACTTAGTTGATTTAGATGGTGCCAAAGCAGGTAAAATCGTTAACCTAGTAGCAATTGAAGCTATCAGTAATGCTATTTCAGTACCAATTGAAGTAGGTGGAGGATTGCGCGATCGCTCTAGTGTACAACAATTATTTAATCTCGGTGTACAATGGTCAATCCTGGGAACAGTCGCTGTAGAACAACCCCAGCTAGTCCAAGAACTTTGTCAGGAATTTCCCCAACAGATTATCATCGGTATAGATGCCCGTAACGGACTAGTAGCAACTCGCGGTTGGTTAGAAACCTCAACAGTTTTAGCCACCCAACTCGCTACCCAAATGCAAGAATTAGGTGCAGGAGCCATAATTTACACTGACATCAACCGTGATGGTACCTTAGAAGGCCCCAACTTAGACGCATTACGAGAACTCGGTGCAGCAATTTCCATACCTGTCATTGCTTCTGGTGGTGTTAGTTCTGTCACCGACTTGTTGAGTTTATTAGCCCTAGAACCCCAAGGTGTCACAGGTGTAATAGTTGGTAAAGCCTTGTATACTGGGCACATTGATCTGAAAGAGGCATTACGTGCGATCGGATCAGGACGCATTCAAGATATTCCACCCAATCTAAATTTTTCTAGCTTCGCTTGATTTAGTCTTATCAGTAATCTATCATAGACTTCTGGAATGATTTATCTCCCTAGTGTAGGTAAAATAGTTGATAGCTTTACAGATAAATCTAATGTCTAACCAGAAAGTCAACTCCAATCAAAATTCCGAAAAAGCACAAATAAACAAAACCGCTAAAAGCAAAAGACCATAACCACCCAACGGACTAGGAAAATCAAAGACAGAATAAATCAATTCAAAATTCAAAATAGTGCCTCCGGTACGCTACCGCCAACAAAATTCAAAATAAATGTAGAGTCGCAAGTATAATCAGATCTCTACATTTATTTTGAGAATTCGATGTTCCCCCTACTTTATTCATTCTTTAGCTGACTCTTAGCCTGTTCTAAAGCTATTTCCTTAATAGCCTGATAAGAATAATTGACATTAGAAGTTCCTTCAATGGCTTTAACAGCCAAATCCTGAACTTGTTTTAATGCCGATTCAAATTGTTTTGATAGATTTTGTAATCGTGTTTCCTGATTTAGTAATAGTCGGTTGTAAAGATTGCAACCTCTTTTAATAAAGACGCTTTTGTCCTTCCACTTCTTTAGCATACAAATCAGCTTTAACCTTAGCCTGATAACTGGCAATACCTTTACCTTCTTCCGTAGCTTTTTTAATAGCTGCTTCTTTCTCTTTCGGAAAAGCTTCTACCTTAGTCTTCAATTATTCAAATTGTTTTTCTCGCTCAGAAATAGCTTTTTCTCTTGCAGTCCATTGTTTTTCCATTTCTTGTTGCAATTCTTCCAATTCTTTATATAATAACTTCTCCTGTTGTGCATATTCATCACTCGCTAATTTTCGCTGGAGTTCTAAATCATATTTATACTCGGCTGTATCCCGTTGTCTAGTCCTATTCAGATTATCATTGCGTTCTTGAATTATCCTTTGGTGTTCTTCCTGTTCCTTTGTCCAAGTATTCTTAAGTTCTAATATTTCTTGCGATAAAACTTCATAACGTTCGCCATACTCTTCCTGATAAGCCTTTTCATTATTATCATAAGACTCAACGAGAGTATCTAAAATCTCTTCAGATATCTCTAAATTATGCAGTTGCACTAATTGTTGAATTTCATTGTTTACAGATTCCCCAATTTACGACAAACGAGAAGCTTTTGTACTTAACTGTTTCGATAATTCATTAGTAGCACTACCAAAGCCCAGTTGAATTTCCACCCAATTTTCGATGGTATTATTCATTTTTTGCTGAATACCATTAGGCTGTATCATAGCTATGCTATTTTAGGTTCTGTTTTACCTTCTACTTTGGGCCTTTATTTCGATACAGTTTAAGATTCTTTTTTTCCTTGTTCCAGTTGATTTTTCAAAGATGCTTGTTCTTTCCCTAACTCCTCATAAGCTTGAATAATTTCGGCTTTTGTGTTTTTATCAGTTGGCTTTTTAGGTGGCATAATTAACCTGTGAAAAATTCAAAATACTTAACCTATAATTCAGCTAATTGTCTTGTGTGATGGATATCTTGCCCGTCCTAATTATGCAAGATTAATGTCAGAAACCTTATTTAGCATTATTGGAACTGCTATTAAAAGCTCTCATTGCTAAATCTTGGGCTTGGTTGAGCGCAGTTTGTAGTTGAGTGGAAATACCTTCAATTTGCTGAAGTTGCTTCTGAATTGTTTCATCCAGAGATTGAATTTTAGCTTCACAACTCTGTTTAGTAGACTGCCATTCTTTTTCCAATAAATCAGCGTCAACTTTCGCTTTTTGACTGGTGTTTTTGATAGCTGCTTCCCTGGCTTTTTTAATTGCTTCTTCCAGTTCTGTCGGAAATGCTGTCACCTTATATTGACATTCCGTAAATAGAGGCTTTTTTTTCGGTGATATCTTTTTCTCGTTCTGCCCAGTCTTTATTTTTTTGTTCTGTAGCTTCTTGTATTTCTAGTTCTAAGTTGTATTTTTTAGCTTGATAGGCATCTGTATTCAGTTTGCGTGTTGTTTCTAATTTATATTGATATTCTTCCTGTTCCTGCTGACGTTCTTTAGCTAATAACTCATTGTAAATTTGCAGTTTCTCCTCAAATTCCGCCTGTTCCTTTTGCCATTCTTTACCTTTTTGAGCAATTTCCTCTTCTAAGGCTTCCCTTGTATTAGTAGTGTTTTGTTATAAAATTATTAATTTCTCTTGATGCTCTTGAGTAAAAATATCTAAAGTATAGGCAACAGTTCTAATTTGCTGTAACTCTTGCAGTCGTTTAGTTTCAATTACTATCGCTTGATTCAGTTCATCTAATTTAGAATTGTCTTGAGCTAATTTTTCTGAAAGTGCATTAATAATGCTACCAAATCCTAATTGTAAATCAGCTAAAGCTTTAACAATAATATCAACGGTGTATGTAGACGCTGCTGTTAAAATTTCTTGGTTTTTGGCTTTTTCAGCTTCTTCTGGTTTTGTAGCTATTTTGGATTCTAGTTTTTTTCTTTCTCTAATAATTAGTTGAAATGCTTGCACTAATTGTTGTTTGCTGTCTTTGATTGTACCTGTGGTCATCAGTTTCAATTCCTAGAATAAGTGTTGATTACACGGGTAATAAAACATACCCTATGCAGATATCAGGGAAACGGAGATGGGGGAGGTGAGGAGAGAAATCAATTAAAAATTAAAAAATTTCTTTCTATCTCTCTTCTGTCTCCTGAACTACTTAGTAGTACTCTTATACTAAGAGTTTAAGTTTACTCAAGCAGTTTATGATTGTCAAGATAAAATCTCACTTATCCGGGATAAATACGCAAAGTCGTGAAAAATACAGCACGAGTCAGGAGTAAAACTCTCTTGCTGTCTAGGTTTCAATTTAGATTCTATACCTAATTTATCTGCAATCTGCTGTACTTGTCAGCTGGTTAGGAAATGTGATTTATGATATACTGAATTTGTCATATTCAATACAATCTGTCAAAAATAGATCCTCTGGAATCAATCTGGATGATGGGCAGTTACTGAATTTCCAATACAAGCACAGTCTCAAACTGTTGTGTTATCAATGTATACCACTGAATTAAGTAAATATTCTGCCAAAGCGGATCTCAGTCAAACCAGCCGCATTCTAGTAGTTGAAGATGAAGAACTCATCCGGGAAATGCTAGTTGTGGCTTTGGAAAGAGAGGGTTATGAGATTATTACTGCTGCTGATGGCCGCGCAGCTGTGGAATTTCTCAAAAGTTGCGAATCTAATTCCGGGGAATCACCTTTTGATTTGGTGGTTTTGGATTTAATGCTACCGCAGATTAATGGACTCGATATTTGCCGCTTGCTGCGTCATCAAGGTAATGCTGTAGCGATTTTGATGCTCAGTGCTAAGGGTAGTGAAACTGACAGAGTTATAGGTTTAGAGGTTGGTGCAGATGATTACTTAACGAAACCTTTTAGTATGCGGGAGTTGGTGGCTCGCTGTCGCGCTTTACTGCGTCGTCAACGTTTAAGTACTTTGCCGCTGATACCTGTACTCAAGTATAAAGAGATTAGCTTAAATCCTCAAGAGTGTCGTGTGTTGGTTCGTGGCAAAGAGGTAAATCTATCACCAAAAGAATTCCGCTTGCTGGAACTTTTTATGAGTTATGCTCGTCGGGTATGGTCACGGGAGCAACTGCTAGATCACGTTTGGGGTCCGGATTTTGTTGGTGATAGTAAAACTGTAGATGTTCATATCCGCTGGTTGCGGGAAAAGTTAGAGCAAGACCCCAGCCATCCAGAATATATTGTGACTGTGAGAGGTTTTGGCTATAGATTTGGCTAATTGGTAAATATAGTTGTTAGTTTTTAGTAATTACAAAATAACTAACGACTCAAATGCTTTTATTGGGATTTTTGCTGGGTTTGGCAGTGGGTTTTGGTTTTTGGCTTTGGCAACAGATTCAACTCAAGAGGTATTTCGAGCAAGTTCTCCAGCCTCTGGGCTCCCATTGTGGTAAGATAGGGTTGCCGCTTCTTCCCTTCTTGCGACAGGAAATGTCAACTGTGAAGCAACAGCACCAAGATTTGCAGTTATCATTGCAAACCTATAAGGAACTGCTAGATTTTGCTCCGTTGGGATATTTGCAAGTAGATGAAGAAAACCAACTATTGTGGTGTAATCAGCAGGCTAGGGAAATATTACATCTTCACAGGTGGCAACCGGGACAGGTGCGTTTGTTGCTAGAGTTGGTAAGATCCTATGAATTGGATCAGTTAATTGAACAAACTCGTGATTGGCAAAAGCGGCAAGTGCGAGAATGGATTTTTCATCCTTCTCTTGATAATGCTAAGGCGATGTTGGAGTTAAAACCTTTAGCTTTACAGGCTTTTAGCTTGCCTTTGCCTCAAAGACAGGTGGGAGTATTTTTAGAAAATCGTCAACCATTACTGGATATGAATCAGCAGCGTGATCGCTCTTTTTCTGATCTAGCCCATGAACTGAGAACACCTTTAACTTCCATTCGGTTGGTAGCGGAAACTCTGCAAACACGCTTAGAATCACCCTTAGACCGTTGGGTGAACCGCTTGATGCAGGAAGTTGATCGGCTGATTAATTTGGTGCAAAGCTGGTTAGAACTGACGCAAATAGAAACTAATTCGACGATACTGCTGAATCTGCAATCGGTGGATGTGGGATCACTCATTGCATCGGTTTGGGAAACAATAGAACCATTAGCACAAAATCAGCATTTAAGTATTTCTTATACTGGAACACAAAAGATCTGCATTCAAGCCGATAAGTCCCGGATGTACCAGGTATTTGTCAATTTATTGGATAACAGCATTAAATACAGCCCTCCGCATACAACTATTTTCATTGAAATAAAAGTGATCTCAGTCAATGAATTTATTATGGGCGATCGTTTCTCTCAGACCCTAGAAATTAATATTATAGATTCTGGTATTGGTTTTGCAACCAAAGATTTACCCCATGTCTTTGACCGGTTTTACCGAGGAGATAAAGCCAGACATCATGAGTCACTTCCCGAAGGGAAAACAATAACAGCAATTACAGGTAGTGGTTTGGGTTTAGCAATTGTCCAGCAAATAATCATTGCCCATGGTGGTATTATCAAGGCCATGAACCATCCAGATACCGGAGGCGCTTGGATACAAATTCAACTCCCTGAAGTCGTGGCAAACTCGCCAAGGCAAGATTATAGTTAAAAAATATTTTCAACTTTGAGATTAAAAATGTGAAAGCTGTAATTAATAATACCAATCCCCGAAATACTCCGCCTACAATAGCCATTAAGCGATTAGAACGTGATGTATTACGTATGGGAGCTTTAGTAGAACAGTCATTCCGGCTTAGTCACCAAGCCTTATTTGCCCGTGACCTAACAGCAGCTGAAGAACTTCCCAGACTAGATAAGAAAATAGATCGCTTTTATAGACAAGTAGAATCTGACTGTACATCAATCATGACATTGCAAGCACCTACGGCTCAAGACCTGCGTTGTTTAAGTGCTTTTATGCAATTAGTACGGGATTTAGAGCGGATTGGGGATTATGCCAAAGATTTAGCCGAAATAGCCATTAAAATATTTCCTTATCCACCTCATGCTTCTCTACCAGAAATTGCACTCATGTCTAACAATGCCCAAGCAATGTTAGCAACCAGCTTACTAGCTTTGGCAGATTTAGATGAAATCAATGGTCGGCGGCTCAAGTATTTAGATGATGACGTAGATCATGCTTATAAGCAATTATACCATACCCTAGCACACCAAAAAGATGTTCCAGGAGTAATTGAGCCAATTTTACTCCTAACATTAGCAATTCGCTGTTTAGAACGAATGGCAGATCACGCTACCAACATTGGCCAACGAGTAGCATATATCGTCACAGGACAACCGTAGTATCAGTTATCAGTTATCAGTTATCAGTTATCAGTTATCAGTTATCAGTTATCAG
>ERZ1034419.78-NODE-78-length-20057-cov-39.211129_pt1 | contig 20057 bp, 30 predicted proteins | sample MGYA00520531_ERZ1034419 | MGnify/ENA primary metagenome ERZ1034419 (study PRJEB33736, sample SAMEA104288485) | Azolla nilotica | place: Sudan | collected 1982 | study: EMG produced TPA metagenomics assembly of the PRJEB19522 data set (Is there foul play in the leaf... | reverse complement strand
CACTGTCTCTAATTGAGTTTTTTGACCAACCTATCAAAGGGATGGTTAACTCTGCCTTCCAGATACCTTCTTTAATCCCTCTAGCTTCGACCTGAATCCTTAGGTTAAAAGTCTATTTTTGTTTTGCTCAACCATAGTTAATCAGAAGAGATGTCAGTTGACAGGTAACAGTAGGAAGAGAATTAGTTATGGAGTATTTAAGATTCGATGACGGAGAGAAGTTAGCATTTTAGTAATTTTATTAATTTGAGATAGTGTTGTAAGATTTGCTTGTTCTGGATTTAGATAATCTAACCTAGCTGCCAGCTTTAAAAAAGTTTCCGTTTCCATTAATGAACCTTTAGCTATAGACAAAAAATGTGCAAAATCGTTTTTTTTAGTTATTCCTCGTGCATGGCCTTCTGCAATATTTGCTGGAACAGATGTAGTAGAACGGGTAATTTATGAAGTTAAACGATAAACTTCTGTATTCGGAAATGTAGAAGCTAATTGATATATATTAACTACCATATAGATTGATTTCTGCCAGAGAATTAAATCTCGATGTGATTCAATCTTCATAAATAACTCCTCTTCCCTTATTTACCTTTACCTCTAACTTATTAACTCTCTCCTACCCTCTTTGGTGTCACCTGTCACCTGTTCCCTGTCACGTTCTTCTCACCATTCCCATTCCCATTGTTGTTTTACGTCCTATTCCTGCATATAAAACAAAATTGGCTAAGGCGTTAATTTGCTTGATCCCTATTCTTTCTACATTGCCAAGAATGCGATAGCTAATTTCGCCTAAACAGCCAATAAACTTATTTTCATAGTTGCCAATAACTTCAGTCCTGATATTAAAAGCACTAGGATAAATTGATTCAATGGGAATATTACTTAATTCAATACCACTATATTTATTCCAGCGATTGAGAAGACTATTAAATACAGATTCCCTGGTTGGTAAAGCATTATCAAATGCACCTTGACGAAAGGCTACAGGTGTAGAAAAGATGAAATTAAGATTGCGGTCTGTTTCACTTGCTAGTTCATACAGTTGGTTATATCTACAAGCATTAGCCCAAGGTTTAGTAGATTGAGGAGTACCTTGAACGCTGGTAATATATAAATTAGCTGAACCCAAATGCCAAGGTTGTTCAGGGTTAATATTTAACCACAAAGGTGTAAGTTGACTAAATAAATTGTCATCTAATAAAGATATTCTCCACCAACAACAAGTACCTGCAGAAATAGGATTTTGATGGGCATATTGCAAAGTGTGAGATTGATTTCGATGGCTGTTTTGTACCTGCAATGGTGAGAGCGTAAAAGCTTTATCAGCATTTGATTCGTGTAGGTAATCTCCTAATTTGATATCAACAGAACTAACCAGATTAAGGAATAGGGCGTGGTAATGTCTGCCGGTGAGAAAATTTGGGTAGATAGGAGATTGCGGAGTAATGTTGAGTATGAGACTATGGGGCATATTTTTTGCAGTGTGACACAACTTGTAAATAAATAATAACAATTAAGAGAGATTGAGAGTATAAATAGATCCACACCATCCCCATGCAGAAGAAATAGCCACTTATCAACGCGAGCGAAATTGTAAGTTAATGTTACAAAATCGTGGTGGACTTATGGCTGAACTAATGCCTTTACAGTCTCCTAAAATCAAGAAGAGCAGTAAACGCTTTGGCAAGTAGTTAGCTCCGAAAAAGGTATTGCATTTGTTTGGGAAGTTTTACATATTTGATTTCATCAAGAAAGTAATATTCCCCTCGCATATGCACATTTTGAATCACACTAACTGGAGGCATACCACATCATAACTAATAACTTGATTGGTAAACATGACATCTAAGGGATTTAAAGGATGAGTAGAGGTGAATAAATCAGTTTTAGTTTTCGGTTTTGGTAATTTCTTAATCTTAATTTCTGCTTTACTAATCCATTTACCCAAACGAATCCATTTAGGTAATTTAATTTCTTTTCGACCAATTAGAAAAAACTCCAATTTACTTTCTGGTACAATTTCCTTTGATCTTCCAAAACTGGGAATATTCTTTTGGGTTTTCTCCATTTCTACATGGTAGTTATTATTTGCATACTTCCATGTATTGGGAATAGCTAAATGGTTAAGAGAACCAGCCAGATTTATATAGATTCCTTGGTGGTTTAAGGGAGTTAAATATTGATCATGTTTTAGCACTGGTTGTTGAATAGACATGACTATCAACTAAACCTAGTGCTTAACAGAGGGTATAATTATGAATTATGTCTCTGTTTCGTATGGTCTGTCAATTTCACGAGTGGCAAAATAGAGGCTGTGGTGTAGTTCTAATTGACAACAGTAGGTAATTGTTATGCCTATTATTTAGCTGTTGCCTTATCTTTACCTTTTATGTGTAGCTTGGCATAGATTCTAGCCTCATTATTCCCTCTTTTAAGTAACTTTTTAAGTTGATCCTCATTGCCAGTGATAGCCTTTACCTCATTTAGCAAAGCTACAAATTTATTATCAAGAAACTCATCATTTACAATAAATTCTTGTTGTATCAATGTAGCAATGGTATTTTCGGCGGCTTCAATTACTTCATCTTCATTTAACGGATCAGATAATGGATCAGATGATTTAAGTGTTTGATTATCTTCCATATGGATAATTGAAAATTGCCTGAATTCAACGTAAATTACTAATGATTTCTCCATTAGCAAATATTAATCTAACTAACTCATTTATTATCCTTCCTGTACGGGTAGTTTGTGCGCCATAGTGACGAGTTTGTAGAATGTTATTAAACACATACAAAAAGCTTGCTCCTGTTGGGCCTTCCAGGGAAACAATACTAGGAAAAAAGATTTGAGGTTTAATGTGATCTTGTTGATTTATAAGACTTGTAATTTCACCAACTTTAGTATCTTTTTAACCATTGGATGTCATTGTTCCATTTTCAGAAAGTGCATTGAGTGTAAATGTTTCATGTGATTCAGCAAAATCGGTGATAGAAAATGCTGAATCTACGACTACTTTTTATTTTTCAGAACCAGACTATCCAATTGCAAAACCATATATAATGCACTCAGGATTATCCATTGCAAACTTGATATTATACTCACAATCTTCAGGTTTTATCAATTCATATCTACGAAGTAATTCTCTACCAACTAAGCGTTCTGGTGTAGACTGTTTACGTTTGAACATTGTTAGACGACTGATAGTTTTTTGACTTTCAGGATCATCCTTTTTAATACCAGACTGAACCCGTGATTTATTTAGTTCTCCATCATTTCAAAACAGAGGATAGGATTCAGTTACACGCAAAGTCAAAGAACGAAGATAGCTTCCCATTGGTTTGTAGGTAATTAAGGCTTGAAAATGTCTTGAGTCAACTGTTTTAATAAAAGTCATGATGTCTCTCCAAAAATTTTGTCAATTTAACTTTTATAAGATGGAAATTTTGCCACATAAAACGGCTACCAGAAATTATTCATCTTCAGATGTATTAACTTCTTGACCTAAATCAAGAACAACATTCTTACCTTGAGAACCTTCTTCATAGTTAGCTAGGCGGTAAAGATATTCACAAGTATTGCGAATATAGTTGATTTGGCGACCTTGTAAACGTGCTCGGTCTCCTGCAAAAGATTCAAGAAAAACTTGAACAACAAAGTATTCAGCAAAATTTTAATTTCTTGTAATTCCTCTTCTCTGTTACTAATAATCCAGCATACTTCTGCCCTAGAAGAGTAAACTCTGTTTATTAACTGGAATACTTCTGTAAGGTGAATAGCATAAGTAGCAGTTAGAAGATTTAGTGGTACCGGATATTTTTGTCCATTTTCTTCCCAACCTTCAAGAATATAATCTAGTCTAAATTTATCTCTTCCCACCAATACCCGAAAAGCGTGGGGCGCACTATCGAGAAATACACTTTCTTCACATTTATTTCCATCATTCAAAGGGGGAATAGCTGACTCAGAAACTACTGTCTTCACATCTAGAATAATTGGGAAAGCAAATCCTAACCAACTAGGCATTACACAAGGTTATTTATCAGTTAGATCTCGTCCTGGTGGTAAGGCCATAAAGTAAAATGTTAAATGTTAAAGGCTGATCTTGTGGATAAGACAGTTTAAATATACCGTCTTGTCTGTGTTCTGGATTATTTTCAGGTAAATCTTTCTTGCGTTGTAAGTCCTCATCAATCAAGAATGTATCAATACTTTGGCAACGATTACGCCCAAAATCAGCCGGCAAATCGTCATTTATAAAATGATTACGAATACTGGCATTAAGCCTAGTTTGAGCAATGTTGGTATAAGCCGATTGTAGAAACTTATTCCTTTCTGGTGTGCAGTAATAAGTTGGATAAAAGTAGAGGTAACAATATTTAGGATACTCAAACCTTTTACCAACAGCTTGAGTCTGATTCATCAAAATTTGCCGTAACATTATTTCCACACCTGCAATGCTGGAAATATTGCGTTTAGCGTTAGAACCATTCAGCATTTGTTTATTTGTATAAACTTGGGGTGTAAACAACACCGCAGACTCCATTTTTTCTGTCACACTATATGCACAATGAGAAATAGAGTGTGTTCAATAGGACATCAATACTTAGACGCGCAATGGTCTTAAACTCTCTAATTAATACCAAGATAAAGACCAACCATCTGCTAATTTCACCTCATAAGGTATGGGGACGGTTTGTGAATAAACAGCTTTGAGTGTAATATTAAATTCTGTTGTCTGTTTCAATTTTTTCTCCATCTGCAAGCAAGTCTAAAATTAGAGACACCCAAATATGATGACCTTTAATACAAGGTTTACCAAAACAAATATTTGGATCAATGAAAATTCGTGAAAGTAAATTATTTCTAGTGATTATTGCAGCTCCCTATTTACCCCTTTTTACTATTCTATATTCGGTTACTGATTTAAAAACTGTCCGTAACTCGTTGTTAAAATCCATAATGACACCGAAAATAAAAGTTGACAAGAGAAAACAAGTATAAAGTACACGGACACTTTTAATGAGTCGAAAAGGTCAGTCTATAACACTGTCGGTATTAGAACGAGACAAAGGGGATGATCCAAATATCTCCAAACTCACGTTGAGCGATTGCTCAACGTGAATTAATATCTAGTAAAAATTATGACTGTGAATATTGCCGTATTCGTGCCTTAAATCGTTGTATTGCTTCATTAAGGGACATTGGACAAATTGCAGAAGCAGAAATAGAAATCATGGCTAATTTACTACTCAAACTGAGTAAAGTATCAGTACTACTATGGGGGTAGGTTGAAGGGTTTTTAAATAGTTCTCTTCCATCTTGGCGGTTACAAGTTGATCACTATATATTGCGCTAACAACCATTTCAACTTGCATACCAAGATGCAGGAGAGGGAGTATTTAATTTTACAGTTAGCTATGCCAAAATCACTCCTCACGAAAAGTGTCAATATCTTAATTACTGCTGGGAAGAAACAGAAGGAAATTTTGACATACCAGAGCTTAAACATAGCTGGTGTTTTCGTTTAGACATAACTAACGAAGCAGCTGTTATGGAAATTACTGAGTATTGGCATAATAGCTTAGACCAAATAGAAGTGGAAATGCACTTATTAAACAACTTAGTGTTTGCATATCAAACCAAACCAGAGGATAAAATCGTGGAGTGGATACCAGATAAACCAAAAGTGAAGCGAGTAATTAGGAAATTATATAATACATTTTGGTTTATTCGGGAAATTATGCAATATTCTGCTGACTATATTATAGTCTCACCAGAAAATGTGTGATCGCTGATCAAAGAAAAACTCATTACACTTTGTCCAAATTATGATTTGATATAACCATAAGACCAAAAAATAGTTTTATCATAGTAAAATGTCAGTGGAAAAAATCCCTCTCAGGTCTATAAGATGTAAGCTAAAACTAGAAAATAATTTATTTTATTCTACTATCCCATGCAACAATCATCTTCTGGCAATAGTCAGGATTTTATTCGGCAGATTACCACACTGGGTCCTATCGGTGGTGCTTTTATTATTAACATAATATCCAATATTTTCGAACTCAACGGACTCAATATAGGAGTAATTCCCAACACATTATTTAAAGATGTGTTGATTGTTCCTACTAACTAAGCACTTGCTGTCTGGGGACTTATTTACTTAGGATTATTTACTTTAGGAATTTACTAATTTCTTCCCAGTCAAAGAGATGATGCCGATTTACGTAATACTGGATATATGTTGGTAATTGCTTCAGTTACTCAATCGATCTGGGTGTATTTATTCCTAGCTAGATTTTTTATGCTTTCAATAGTAGCAATGTTAGGAATTTTGATCCCCTTAATTATTATTCACCAGGAGCTAGAAATTGGTATCAAGCGCGTGAGTAGAATTAAAAAGTTTTGTCTTCATGCCCCTATTAGTATATATCTGATTTGGATTAGTGTGGTGACTATTGTCAATGTTGCCTGTGCGCTGTATTTTTATAGCTGGAATGGTTGGGGCATTACTCACACGGTATGGACTGTAATTATGTTGTTCGCTGCAGCAGCAATTAGTAGTGTAATGGTGATCAAATACCGGGATATTCCTTACACAGGTGTAACCGTTTGGGCTTTAGTTGCGATTGCTCTCAAACACTGGGATTATTCTTTAATAAGGAATGTAGCCTTCGTTGTGACAATTGTTGTGATGATCATTGCAATTATTCAACTTTGGCGTAACTATAAAGTCATAAATCATAGAAACAGATGACACAGGGGAAAATACTACTCGAAGCAGGAACACTATGGACAAAAATCAAACAAACTACCGAACACGCTTTAAAATGTGGTGCCCTCAAATCTATACCCACAGAGTTTGAATTTGTCGAACAAGATGGTGTTAAATTCTTAGTAAGAATATTATCCAAGCTCAACCACAAAGAAGCAGCTAAAGAAAAACAAGACAAACAAACCACTGTAACTGGTACAGAATTTAACCCATTCTTACCTTACGAAGAAGATTTATTTGTAGCAGATATATCTGATACCCATGCCTGCATTTTAAATAAATTCAATGTTGTTGATTATCACCTATTAATTATTACTCGCGCTTTTGAAGAACAAGAAAGCTTACTTACTTTAGAAGATTTTACCGGAATGTGGGCTTGTTTAGCTGGTTTTGATGGTTTAGTCTTCTACAATGGCGGTAAACTTGCAGGTGCTAGTCAGCGACATAAACATTTACAAATTGTCCCTATCTCCGCGACAGAGATTCCCATTACACCTTTATTAAAAGAGGCTGAATTTAAAGATTCCACTGCCATAATACCTGGACTTCCCTTTTTACACGCCTTCACAACTCTCAACTGGGATGAAAGTGCAGAGGTGACGTTAGCAAAATATTATGCTTTACTGGAGATGGTCGGTATTGAGGCTACTGATAGTAATAAACAGTCTGGAGCATATAATCTTTTAGCTACGCGAGAATGGATGTTAATTGTACCACGTTATAAAGAGGGATTTGAATCAATTTCTGTCAATTCTTTAGGGTTCGCTGGTGCTTTGCTGGTGCGAAATACTGAACAAATGGAGCTAGTTAAACATATGGGTCCAATGAATATTTTGAGAAATGTTGCGTTACGAAAGAAATAAAGTTTAAATGCAGAAGAATGCGGAGGATTTGATTGAGAAAATGCCAGACCAATCATCTGTATTTATCTGCGTCCATCTGCGGTTAAAAAATTTATTTTTCCTCTCTATAGTTAGTTAAAAAAATGAGGTAATTTATTTATGGAATCTGTGGATATAAAATGGATTGGCTCTCAATTTCCAGCTTTGACGCAATCGATTAATGGTCATCCAGCTATTTTTTTTGACGGACCTGGTGGAACTCAAGTACCAGGTGCAGTGTTGTATGGAATGAGTGATTATTTAGTCAGGTCCAATACTAATGCTCATGGGTATTCTGCTACCAGTGCGTGAACTGATGCGGTGATTAATTCTGCAAGGGCTGCGATCGCAGATTTTTTAGGATGCGATAATGATGAAATGGTATTGGGTGCGAATATGACCACTCTAACCTTTAGTGTCAGTCCTGCTATTGGTCGAGAACTGCAACCAGGTGATCAAATAATTGTTACAAAACTTGATCATGCAGCTAATATTTCCCCTTGGTGTGCTTTAAAAGAAAAGGGTGTGAATATTCAGGTTGTGGACATCAATATTGCAGACTGCACGCTCAATTTAAATGATTTAGCAGAAAAAATTCATTCCCACACAAAATTAGTAGCAGTGACTTATGCTTCTAACGCTGTAGGAACAATTAATGGTCTTGCTAAAATAGTTAAATTAGCTCATGCTTTTGGTGCTTTGGTTTTTGTTGATGCTGTTCATTATTCTCCCCATGCACCTATTAATCTTCATCATTTAGATTGTAATTTTCTAGTTTGTTCCGCTTATAAATTCTTCGCTCCCCACGTTGGGATTTTATATGGAAAAAGAGAACATTTAACTCGTTTAACTCCTTATAAAGTCAAACCTGGATCTAATGAAGTTCCATTTAAATGGGAAACCGGAACTTTGAACTATGAAGGTTTAGCGGGGTTAGTAGCCATAATTAATTATTTAGCAAAATTAGGTTGTCATGTTTCCCCAACTTTAGATAATGAATTACTTGATTCTTTAATACAAGCAGATAAAGAGGGTTTAACTACTTTTCATTCTCCCAGTTTTCTGACTGCACCTGAACGCTGAACAACCTAGTCATGAGTTAGCTTCTGCTTATCATAGTCGTCGTCCGGCTTTGTTAGCTGCAATGTCACCTATTCAACAATATGAAAGAGAATTAAGTAAAAAAAAGCTGATTTCTGGGTTGTTAGAAATCCCTGTTGTCACAGTTTATGGTATTACCGATACCTAGCCAATTTATATGGAGAACTCCCACAGTTTCTATCACAATTGAAGGCAAAAACTCGGCAGATGTAGCCAAGTTTTTAGGAACCAAAGGAATCTTCACTTACCATGGTCATTTCTATGCTATTGAACTCACAGAAAAGTTAGGGGTAGAAACATCTGTGGGTTTATTGAGAATTGGATTAGCACACTCTAATAGTCTAGAAGAAATTAATCAATATTTTTCGGTGTTAGTTGAGCTCTAAAATATCAATGAATTATCAATAAATGCCAAAGAAACGGCGTTGCATAATGGCGGTACGAATTATGTTTCGCGCAATCTCCATCAGGAGATCCCGCAGGGTAGGCACAAAGGAGCAAAGACGGAAAGTTTGAGATTTTAAGTTTTCTAATTTCATACTTCAATTCAGCTAGTAGGGTGTGTTGTCGCATAGCGCAACGCACCATTCAAGTTAGAGTTAATATTTGTCAAATATATTTGCAATTGTTGAGCAAGTATTCATTGGCTATTTATTTGCTATCAGTTTTATTTTAATTACCTTTTTTAAAACTGACGCAAAAGAGACGGACGGAAATTTATAAAGGAGTCTGTGTCTGGCTTTCCATAGTTTTAAGATTAGGGCAGAGCTAAGGAAAGAATCAGGGTTGGGAATAGTAACTGATAGGAACTATCCATGAAGATTTTGATAACTAATTCACAACTGATCTCATATCCACAACATTCATTTATGAGATGGGCAAAACTAATGAACCAATTCGTAATGTGACTAAACCACAAATAGTAAGAATTACTTGTTCGTAAATTCAGGAATTCAGGGGGAATCTTTGTTGAGCTACCCGGAAGTTTTTACAAGTCTAATGACGTCTTCAACAAATATACCCTTGCGCGAAAACTCTTTGTTTCGTGCCTTTTGTTCTGAGGTTGATTCTCCTTTTTGTTTTGTACGATGTGGATATTCTTGAATATAATTAAGTGGATTTTTCATTTTGGTAGACGGTCAAAATTTCCTTCTACCATTTTTCTGACACCAAGTTAATTTTCCAGACAGGCCTAATATACAAAATCTACCATCGCTTGAGAATTTAACTTTGTTCTTGACGACGGTGGTTAGCTGCTTGTAATAATAAAGATTCAGCAAATGCGATCGCTTGATTTGCAGATTTACCACCGGCTAACTGTGCTAATTCTTCCCGACGGGTACTTAAATTATCCAAGCTGGTAACTCTCACAACTGTCCGCTGTTCAGCATTACCATTTTTATTAATCACTTGTTTATCCACCCGAAAATGTCGATCTGCCATTGCTGCTACTAAGGGTTGATGAGTCACACATAATACTTGTTGATTTTGACTAAGTTGGTGTAATTTCTCAGCAATAGCTTGGGCAACTCTTCCAGACACACCCACATCAATTTCATCAAATACCATTGTTTCCGCACCATCATCTTGATTAAAACAAGCTTTTAAAGCCAGTAAAAATCGGCTCATTTCCCCACCAGAAGCAATTTCTGTTAAAGGTTGTATTGGTTCACCAGGGTTAGGGCTAAACATAAAGGTAATTTTATCTGCACCCATTGCTGTTGGGGAACTAGGGGCAATTTCCACTTGAAATTTTACCTTTTCCATCGCCAAAGGTTTAAGTTCAGTCAATAAATGAGATTCTAAATCAGCGGCAGTTTTACGACGCAGTTGGGTCAATTCTTGGTTGACTTGATTGAGAGATTGTAAACAAACCTGTTCTTGTTGTTCTAAGGTTTCAATTGATTGTTCATTATTATTGATTTCTGCTAACTCTATTTGGATGCGTTCAAAATAAGCGATCGCCTCCGTAAGAGTCGGTCCATATTTGCGACAAATTTGTTTTAATTCGCGAATCCGTTCTTCTACTTCCTCTAACCGCTGTGGATCAGCTTCTAAACTTTCTCCATAAATGCTAATTTGTCTTCCCACTTCCATCACTGCTGCTACCGCATCTCGCACCAATTCCAACATAGATTGGATTCGGGAATCAAACTCAACAATATGATTTAATATAGTTTCACTATCTCCCAATAAATCAGCAGCAGTAGGAGTTTCATCTTCATTTTGATACAAAGCCTGATAAACTTTGTAACTCATTTGTTGTAAGTCAACAACATGATTTAGGCGTTGCATTTCCTGGGTTAATTGTTCCATTTCTTGCGGATATTCGAGATTCGCTGCACTCAATTCTTGAACTTGATAGGTTATTAAATCTAATTGTTGTAAGCGTTCTCTTTCCGAAGTGCGAAGTTTTTCTAAAGTTTGGTGTGCTTGTTGATATGCACTAAAAGCAACAGCTACCTTTTGCCGTTGTTGTATTAAAGAATCACCACCATATACATCTAACCAATCTCTAACTTGGGCAGATTGTCCCACTTGTACAGTTTGCCCTTGGGCAGTAATTTCCACCAAGTGATCGCGCAAACTTCCCATTATTTGCCGATTTACCAACACACCATTTACCCGCGACCTACTGCGGATATTACTGGCAGTTGCAGCAATTTCTCGACTAATAACTACAGCATTATCATCAATTAAATCAATTTCCTGTTCACTCAACCAAGCAGCCAGAAAAGGATTGATACTAAAAGTCCCTTCTACTAAAGTGCGACTAGTCCCCGTACGAATCACACGACTAGAGACTTTCCCACCTAAAACCGCATCAATCGCATCCAAAATAATCGACTTTCCCGCGCCGGTTTCCCCTGTTAGCACATTCAACCCAGCGCCAAAATCTAACTCTAGTTGGTCGATGAGGGCAAAATTCTCAATTCTGAGGCACAGCAACATCAGGCCGAAATCTCCGTGAAGGTAAATGCCGGATACTTTCTGATTTTATCTTTATCCAGTCGGTAATGTATAGACTCATCAAAAATTATAGTTGGTTCACCTTTTTCCTGAGTCACATCTTGAATTAATACTGGTCCCAATTTACCCACAGCAGCAGTGCTAAAACCTGATTTTTTCGCTACAGCTAAAAGACTAACTTCGTTGAGAAAGTTTTTACCGAGTTATTGCTTAACTTCTTTCAGAACTGCTTCATTTTCTAGAAATGGAACTAAACTATTTTTGGCGCTTTTAACAGGGGCTTTAACTTTAATAGTATTGCTAAAATTTCCTGTATCACCAAGATAATGACCTGTAGCAATAGCAGAAGCATTCGCTGTGGTAAAAGTAGGAAATAGAGAATGGCTGTTAACATAATTCACACCATGTTCTCGAACTGATTGTAAAGTCGGTGTGTCAGTACCATTAACAGTCATCGGCCGCAAACCATCACTCACAAAAATAACTGCATTGTGTGGCTGAATTTGTCCAGTAAACACCTGGAACCCAGCAAAAACAGCAATTCAACAAACTAATAAGATAATCCAGCGACAAGCCTGTATTAAAATCCTTATAACCTTCCAGATGTTTAGGACATGTAGATTTCAAACTCTACTGCATTAAATTACACACTTTATTGTCAATACTTCATAAAAAATCCACAGCTATAGACAATAACCTTCAAGATGCTATAAGTAGGAAGGCACAAAAAAACCGTAGACGCGCAGCGGCTTCTCGAAGATAAGTATGTAACGAAAAGTAAAATCGACCAAAAGCTCTTCCCTATTGCATGAGTGCCTCTTGCATCGCTTTTAATTTATAACGCTTTTAATTTATAAGGGGTGTAGGAGTTTAGCTAAACCGCTACTAACTACCTACAGCGGTGATTAAAACTCTGCGCTTTGTGGTGTACGGGGGAACGGAATCACATCACGAATATTCCCCATTCCCGTCATAAACTGTACCAATCTTTCAAAGCCCAAACCAAAACCAGCATGGGGAACTGTTCCATAACGACGCAAATCTAAATACCACCACAAATCTTCTGGGTTCATACCTTGGGCTAAAACCCTTTTTTCTAAAACATCTAGTCTTTCTTCCCTTTGAGAACCACCAATAATTTCCCCTATTTTCGGAGCGAGAATATCCATAGCACGGACAGTTTTTTCATCATCACTCAATCGCATATAAAAAGCCTTGATTCCAGCAGGATAATCTGTCACAATCACAGGCTTTTTAAACAGTTGTTCTGCTAAATAGCGTTCATGTTCTGATTGTAAATCAGCACCCCAACTGACAGGATAGTCAAACTTAACACCAGCTTTTTCTAAAAGTTTAACTGCATCAGTGTAAGTTAACCGTTCAAATTTATTATTAATAATGTTATCAGCAGTTTCTAAGACTGTTTTATCAATACGTTCATTAAAAAATTCCATGTCTTCTGGACAAGTTTCTAATACATATTTAAAAATATATTTGAGAAACTCTTCCGCCAAATTCATATCACCTTCTAAATCACAAAAAGCCATTTCTGGTTCAACCATCCAAAATTCTGCTAAGTGACGAGAAGTGTTAGAATTTTCTGCCCGGAATGTGGGACCAAAGGTATAGACGTTGGTAAATGCCATCGCCATAATTTCTGCTTCTAATTGTCCACTTACTGTTAAATAAGCTGGTTTACTAAAAAAATCCTGACTATAATCAATGTCCTGATTTTCTGTGCGGGGAATTTTTTTTAAATCCAAATTGGTAACGCTAAATAGTTCTCCTGCACCTTCACAATCACTAGCGGTAATAATGGGAGTATGTACCCATAAAAAATCCCGTTCTTGAAAAAATTGATGAATAGCAGTCGCGGAAGCATTTCTCACTCGGAATACTGCACCAAAGGAGTTAGTTCGGGAACGAAGATGTGCAATGGTGCGTAGAAACTCAAAGGAATGACGTTTCTTTTGCAGGGGATAGCGTTTGGGATCAGCATCTCCGTAGGTTTTCACACCATCAGCTTTTAATTCTATGCGCTGTCCTTTTCCTTGGGAAGCCACCAGCACACCTGATACTTCTACTGAAGCACCGGTATTGATTTGTTTTAATATTTCTTCGTAGTTTGGTAAATCTTGGTTGATGACAATTTGCAAATTACCTAATGATGAACCATCATTAACTTCTAAAAACGCAAAATCTTTTAATTCACGCTTTGTTCTTACCCAACCTTGAATTAGTGAAGACTCATCAGGTTGACCACTTCTTAATATTTCGGCGATGCGACGTTTTAGCATTTTTAAAAATTTTTATTTTGTTAATTTATATAATAGTAATTTTCCTGGGAGATTGGGGATAGTCAACTGATAAACAACAACTGACTAATTAACTAATCCAAGACCTTAATAGCCAACCGATAATCACGCCTAAACCACCAAAACGGACAACTTGCCAAAATGGTCTTTTCAGGCTATTCCAAGGAAATAACTGGCTTTCTAAGTTGAGTTCTAATACTCGTAACTGTTTTTGAATGCGTTTTAACTCTTCCTTAATTTCTGGTGTCTGATTTTTATTTTGTTGGGGATTTTTTAATTCTTGTTGCCATTGTGCCTTTTTCTGCTGGTCTTGTTGCACTTGGGCATATCTTTCTTTCAAGAGTCGGAGGTCTGTTTCTAGTTCCTCCAGTTCCTGTTCAAACTCTAATTGCTGGTTATCTTCTAAATTAGTCATTGGTGATGAATCTTTAGCTATGATGATTAAATCTTTACACTCTCCGGGCTGTTCTCCCTTGGTATTCCGAAAGGGTAGGCACAGAGATTCAGTAGCCCAAAAACGAACTCTTAAAGGCGTAGTCAATGCGCCGCTACTAAATCCATCAACATTTAACCCCAATGTTGCCTTTACCTTTTTCAGAATATTCGCTCCTCCATTTGCATCAGCATTGATGTAGAAATTAGATGTTTACCATCAACAATAAATAATGTGCTAAAAAATGTGCTAAAATTGGAAATACAAGTTAACCAATTGCTTATTTCTGTATCAATCCCAGGACATTTATCATTGTCTATTAGTAGTGTTGTATTTGCTTATATTTTGCCAACGAACTCAGGATAAAAACAGCGGTTACGTGCTAATATCCTCTCTTCTTTGATCTCATCAAAGCTGAGATTAGATGGCATTTTTAGCCAAAAATCTGAGATATTAAACCATATTTTAACTGTATTGCCAAGTGGAACTATAATTCTGTTTTCAACTAGCTTCAATGCTTGTTTTGGACATGTTACCAAAGCTAAACCATTTTTTCTATACTTGGGTAGTCTAGCTTTGTAATTCAGTTCACCCCGCTTGTACTTTTTATCTAAAGTCTTAAAAGATTTAAATGCCTCGGCTACAGAAATTAAACTTTGCTGTACAACTTGTGAATAGAAAATGTGATAATGCTGGTTGTTTTTGTATTCGTTAGTCAAGTCAAATTTGTTCATGATATTGCATGTTTTAAAATATATTTGTCTGCCATAGTAAATACCTGAGTTGGTTAATTTATGAGATTCAGAACAGATAAATTCTAAAACTGCCTTTAGCTCTTTGCCAGGATTAATAAGATTTTGTTGACAACTGTACAAAAATATTACTTCCTTCCTCTTCTACAAACTGCTAATATTTTATCATTAAGAGACTGAGGCATAAACGCCTCAAGTTGCTTTTATCCCCGGCTTAAAAGACATCAAACTCTAAAAACTTTGTTGGCGTTTTAGGGTTTGATTGCGGAGTTTTCATCCTTTTTTGTTATAACTTTTAATTTTACCTTAGCACTTAGTCTTATGTCTCTAACCAGTCAACTCAATGAAATCAGTACCCTAGAATTGGCGCAAGCTCTGATGGAAAGGCTAAGTATCTCTCCTAATGATTGGCATGGTCTCAAATCTAACCGCAATGCGCGAGCTAGTGAACAATTAGCAGCTGCTATGGTGTTTCTCCTCAAAAATCAACCCCAAGAGGCACAAGCTAGGTTAGAACAGGCTGTAGGATGGCTAGATAAGTCAATTTCAGCCCCTCCCTGTCCTACTCACGGGAAAAGTTGAGGGTGTAGGGTCAATTATCAGTTATCAGTTATCAGTTTGTTCACCGTCGCAAAGATAATAAACGACGGGTTTCTAGTTGTTTACAAAGTCTGAGTTCTGTTCCTTTGCGGTTCCACTCTACCTGATCAAAAATTTGATGGAGAAGAGACATTCCGCGTCCGCTTTCTGATTCATCTGGTGGTAGATATTCTGTGGGATCACAGTTGCAATCACAGGATGGAGTAAAGCCGCTACCTTGGTCTGAGATAATCCACCAATACTGATTATCTATCAAGGAAAACCGAACTACTACTAGTTTACTGGGATCAAGATTATTGCCATGTTTAGCTGCGTTTACTAGGGCTTCTTGAAGCCCTAATCGCAGTTCTGCTTGTAATGTTGTGGGAACATCTGCCAATAGTAAATCTAATATCGGACAAAGATAAAGAGTTGAGGCAAAACTAATAGTACCCCAATTACGTCCGACTGGACGGAGAGAAATGGTAATCACAAGAGAAACCCCGTAGCTTTTAATTAGCTAGACATCAGTTTGGTGTTACAGTCACCCTGATAAAAGTTGAGGTGATCATGCTGCTTTCAAACTTGCGTCTGTAAAACTAAATTTTGAAAAGGCTGCGGAGCATTGACTCTACAGATAAGTTATTATTGCTTGGTTAAAAATCGGCTGGAATAATTCTGCTGGTGCAGCAAGCAATGCTTAAAATTGCTCTTTTTGGTAAGAGTATGCAAATACTCCTTTGTGCTGCCGATTTATAATTTAGACAACTTCATTCATCTTTTTAAGAGCCTATGCAACTTAAATTTTTTTAAAGAAAAACGATTTTTATTTTTGACTTAATTAGATTTTAGCATTATTAGTAACCACTCGACGACAAATCTCCTATTTAAGTTTTTGTAAGGAATTAATTACTCTCAGGTTATTGCTCTCGCACCAGAAATGCTGCTGATTCGACGTGAGCCGTTTGGGGGAAAAAATCAGCGGGCTGTACTCTTGTAAGTTTATATAGTCCATGTTCACAAAGTAATTTGAGGTCGCGGGACAGGGTGGCTACTTTACAACCGACGTAAACAATCCGCGAAGGTTTCAGGCTAAGTAAAGATTTGATAACATTAGCTTCACATCCTTTACGTGGTGGATCAAGCAATACGACATCTGGTGTAATTCCCAAGTTCGGGAGATTTTTTTCTACTGGTCCTACTTGGAATGTAACATTGTTAATTCCATTATGTTGAGCATTGAAAATGGCCTGTTCCACTGCTGCTGATTGCACTTCTAAGCCAATAACTTGGCGTGATTGTTTTGCTAGGGGTAAAGTCAAAGTGCCGATGCCACAATAGGCATCAACTAAAATTTCGTTACCTTGGAAATTGAGTTCTGACTGAATTACCTGTAACAGTGCTTCAGCAGTTTCGGTGTACACCTGAAAAAAGGTTTCTGGGCGTACTTGAAATTCTATGTCCGCGAATTTTTCTCGCAGATGAGGAATTCCAGCAATACAAACTGTTTCATTACCAAATATAACATTTGTGCGATCACTATTGCGATTTAGACATACTCCCATCAACTGGGGATAACGGTGTAACCATTCCTGTGCCTGGGTTTCAATGCCTGTTAAATTCTTATCTTTCACCACCAAAGTCAGCAGCATTTCCCCTGTACGGCGACCAATGCGTAAACCTAAATGGCGAATTGATCCTTGGTGACGAGTTTCATCATAAATTGACCAGCCGCGCTTTTGGATATCTAACTTCACCTCTGCCAATAAAGGATTTAAGCGTGAGTCTTGGACTGGACATTGATTTAAGTTAATTAGTTGGTGGCTACCTTTTTGGTAATAACCAGCTTGTACCTGACCTGTAGGAGATATACCAAGGGGGTAAGTAACTTTATTGCGATAAGCTAAAGATGAATCAGCTACTAACACGGGGTCTACAGGTGGATTAGCAAAACTGCCAATGCGTTCCAAGGCTTGAATAACTTGATTTTGCTTGGCTGTAAGTTGGTAATCATCATCAATATGATGCCACTGACAACCGCCACATTTATCAGCAACAATGCAACTGGGTCTAATGCGGTGTGGAGATGGGGTGAGGATTTGTTTGAGTGTACCATGAGCATACTTGGGCTTAACGTGGAGTAGCCTCACAAGAATGCGATCGCCTGGAACTGTATCTGTAACAAAAACCACACGCTGTTCAAAGCGTCCCACACCATCACCAGCGTCACTTAAATCAGAAATTTCAACTTCAATTATTTCACCTTGCCGCCAAACTGTATTAGTCATTAGTCATTCGATTTTGGATTTTGGATTTAGTGATTGAAAATTTAGTGATTGAAGATTTATTAAAATTACTTCCTTAATATTCCCCAATCCCCAATCCTCAATCCCCATCTTCCCACACCCTTCACTTCTGTACCGCGAACTGGTTAAACTAGCAAATAATATTATTTCGAGTGATTACATAATCATGACTGTAATTAGCCGAGTTATTCTCCAAGCCGATGACGAACTGCGTTACCCCAGTAGTGGCGAACTCAAGAGTATCAAGGAATTTTTGCAAACAGGCGTACAGCGGACCAGAATAGCTGCTACCCTCTCCGAAAACGAAAAAAAGATAGTTCAGGAAGCAACCAAAAAACTTTGGCAAAAGCGCCCTGACTTTATCGCCCCTGGTGGCAACGCTTACGGTGAAAAACAACGTGCTTTATGTATACGTGACTTTGGCTGGTACTTGCGCCTGATCACCTACGGCGTACTTGCTGGTGACAAAGAACCAATTGAAAAAATCGGTTTGATTGGTGTGCGCGAAATGTACAACTCTCTGGGCGTTCCTGTCCCTGGAATGGTAGAAGCTATTAATTCCCTCAAACAAGCGGCCTTAGATTTATTGGGTGCTGAAGATGCAGCTGCTGCTGCACCTTACTTTGACTACATCATTCAAGCAATGTCCTAATACTCAGCTTCTAATGGTTCTAGCAGTATCGGACACCAGCACTCGATACCGATAACATTCCTCATTTGATTATCACTTCCCCACACTTAGTAGTGGCTATGGCAAAATATTTGTCAAGTTATTAACAAGTAGTGGGGATATTTTGATAGAAGAAGTCAGGAGTTCAGGAGTTCAGGATTATGGCTTCCAAGCTATGCCTACAGCACGCTCCGCGTTCATGCAGTGTCCCGGGAGAAGGTGCACTACCTTACCCATGGCTTACGCCACGCTGCGCTATCAGTATGACATAAGTCCAAGTTTCACCCGTTTGCAGTATATCAGGAATTCAGGAGGAATAGATTATTATTCCCATTTCCCTGATCTCCCTCATCTCACCTATCTCCCCCATACCTTATTTTATGTTACCGACGACAAAAAACCGACAGCTTTATACCTGTCGGCCATTAGTGTGTTCCCTATTAATGACTCGGCTAGAGTTCAGTTATCTGTGATTATGCCAAGATGCTCACTATTAGAGGAGGATCTTAATCATGTAAAATTGTGATCGGCGTCATAAAACAAAGTGATCTTAATCACTCTTGGTTTACCGAAATAATGCTTATATTTCAGCGATTTATTGATAGAAATACACAGCGTATTCATGGAAACACTAACAGTAAGAGCGAGACAAAAGTCAACCTATTTGTAATAACTAAAACGGCTAATAGCAAATGTCTATTGATTATTTAAAAGTAATATCAAGCATACTTGTTTTAAGTTTAAATACTGCTTGTAAAAATCAACTGGAAAACCAAGATTTACGCGAAAATACCCTTATAGCTGAAAATACAGCCGTAGCAGCTAATCATCAATCTCAAAAAAATAGTCCGTCTCAAAAAACCACCAGAATCTCTATTTAAGGAGAAAATACTCCTGTAACTTTGCGACTTTATCAAGATAAAAATTTACTAACCACTTATTTCCCTTATCCAGATTTTATTGCTAAATCAGGATCTTCAGGTGAGGGACAATCAGTTAGATTCATTCCGAACTTTGGAGGTAATAAAAACGAAAATGCTTATGTTCATATCGCTTTTTTAAATTATTTGATAAATCCAGAACAAGTAAGAAAATCTATTAATGGGGAAAAAGGGTTAATTGCATCTAATAAATGCCATGTTGTGAGTCGGACAACAAGGGAAAATATTGTTGGTGAGATTTATTTGGGAGAACAAAAAGGCAAAGTATTTTACGTCATCAGGATAGTGGATTAAATAACCTGTAACTCTGGTTAAGGGGTGTAATTCCATTGGG
>ERZ1034419.77-NODE-77-length-20576-cov-38.929877_pt1 | contig 20576 bp, 22 predicted proteins | sample MGYA00520531_ERZ1034419 | MGnify/ENA primary metagenome ERZ1034419 (study PRJEB33736, sample SAMEA104288485) | Azolla nilotica | place: Sudan | collected 1982 | study: EMG produced TPA metagenomics assembly of the PRJEB19522 data set (Is there foul play in the leaf... | reverse complement strand
CAATTGGCACACAATTCATCGACCTGATAGATGAAGGTTTTAAAAACTACGCTTTGTTCCAACAAACCCAAAACCTTGATGAATTCTTAATTTGAGCATCCTAGTTTCAACCAAAAGTTGAATTTTCCATTCATTCATTCATTCATTCATTCATTGATAAAGCCGGAGGGAAACCTGCAATTTATTGACGGTTATACGAACTTGTCGCCCTCAAGCACTTTCTCTAATTGAGTTTTTTGACTAACCTATCAATTTGACTAACCTATCAAAGGGATGGTTAACTCTGCTTTGCAGACACCTTCTTTAATCCCTCTAGCTTAGACCTGAATCCTTACGGTAATACCCTTTTGGATTTTGGATTTTGGATGGAATCACCAATCACCTATCATTAAATTAATTGACCACTTGCCTACTATGACTACGAGGGTCATCTCGATTTCCATTGGTGGATACTGGATCTGAGAATTTGGAAACCTGGCTGCTGGCTTTAGCATAAGCATAAGGCAGGGTAGAACCTGTTACTAAGGCTTCTAAATTGCTGGCCATGACGGAACGGGGTATATCACCAAGGGATTCGGCTATTGCTTCTCCTTCCTTGCCTAAAAACACAAAATGGGGAATGCCATCTACTCGATATTTGAGCATTTCCGGTAGCCATTTGTTATTATCGACGTTCAACATGACAAAATTTAGCTTGTCTGCATATTGTTGTTGGAGTTGAGCCATATCGGGAGCCATTTTTTGGCAGACGGTACACCAATCGGCATAGAATTCTACTAGACTGGGCTTATTATTGCTGACTGCTAATTCTAAGGGTGTGGATACTTGATCTAGTTGGGTAAGAGAAACTGAATTGGTCTGGGTTCGCAGTCCTAAAAATAGTGCCACACTCAGAGCGATCGCTACAATGATAATTAGGAGGTTTCTAACACGCCCCCCAAGGTTGGATTCTGACTTTGTCGGAGTATTCACAGGTCTATCTGTGGTCATAATTAATTTATTAAAACTTATTAAGCACTTTCATATCTAGTTTACCAAAACCCAGTTTTTTATCCATGAAAAAAAGAATTACCCTGACTTTCCCTAAACGTGCGATTCAAATGCCTGTCACTTACCGACTAGCAAAAGATTTCAATGTGGCTGCTAATATTATTCGCGCCCAAGTTGCTCCTAATCAAATTGGTAAACTGGTGGTGGAACTATTGGGAGATATTGATCAGCTAGATGCAGCTATTGAATGGATGCGATCACAACATATCAGCGTCTCCCATAATTTAGGTGAAATTCTCATTGATAAAGATGTATGTGTTGATTGTGGCTTGTGTACTGGAGTTTGTCCAACTGAAGCCCTTTCTCTCAACCAGGATAACTATCAACTAACCTTCACGCGATCGCGTTGCATCGTTTGTGAACAGTGTATTCCCACCTGTCCAGTACAGGCTATTTCCATTAATCTGTAGTTCCTATATTTTGTGCTTGTCTCTTGAGTAAAGAATGCATTTTTTTGTAAAAATATCAAGTATCAACAGCAATAAATAATATCACGTCCGGCTAATTACTGATGTAAGACTTCAGGGGTCAGGAGTCAGAACATCTGTAGTTTCTATATTTTCTGCTTGTCTCTTGAGTAAAGAATTCATACTTTTGTAAAAGTATCAAGTATCAACAGCAATAAATAATATCATGTCCGGCTAATTACTGATGTAAGACTTCAGGGGTCAGGAGTCAGAACATTTGAGAAATTGGTTAATTATCACAATACCTTAGCCAAAATAAAAGGCTACAAACATTTTGGCGAAATCGGCAAAATTCAACACACATAAGCGTTTCGCTTAAAAGGTAGCTTGGAATCTCAAACCCTTATACTGCAGTTGATACGTTAAAAAACACTTGTAGGAAACCTGGAAGGAATTTTTAAGACTGATTGTTTTTGCCAAGCCTCAGAGAAATGGGAGTTAATGGTTAAAGCATCATCAACTCAGCCTCGTATTTTAGCGACGGTATTGTTATCAAACAGGTATTTTTGGCGTTAGCGTGAAAAAGCTGACTGCTGATTGCTGACAGATGAAACTTACTTACTGATAAGTAGGTTGGCGTTAAAAATTGTCGTTATGACAGCCAAAAGGCAAGAGGTGAACCAGCGTGGTCTTGGGGAGTCACTGCGGTGGACGGGTTTCCCGGCATAAAGCAAGTGGAGTGTTTTCCCCCATGTAGGCGCTTCGCCTTCCCGCAGGATGCGACTGGAGAACCCGAAGGGCAAAAGGCAATAGGGAAGAGGGTCTTAGTGATTTGACTTTTTGTTACATACCTTCTGTTTTTTCTTGATGACTTACTTAAACAAGTTCTAACCTCTTGTTTACCTATACAAGTAATTTAAGAAACAAAACCGGATTTCTTGATCAATCTTTGTTTAAAAAACTATAAAAGCACAAAGCTGAATTTTTTACTAATGGTATGATGCAAAAATCCGATAAATAGTTAATTCTTATTAATTATGAAAACCGCTACAGAAATGACACTCACCACTCTAGGAGACTGTGGATACCAAGCCGTTGAAAAACACTTTAATAAAACCGTAAAGTGGGAAAAATCGGTTAAAAAAGATGAAGATCCAGAAGCACTACACCAAATGCGGGTAGGAATGCGTCGTTTAAGAACTGCTGTCAGTAGATTTAACAGATATTTAAATTTACCAAAATCAGCGAGTGATAAAAATATCGGTAAGCTGTCTAAGATCTTAGGTAGACTCAGAGATTTAGATGTACTTAAAGAAATTCTGGAAAAGAATTACAAACCACATTTAGTAGGAAAAGAACAAGCATCTCTAAAAACAGCTTTTATAGCATTGGATAAACAACGAGAAATTGCAGTTTCTCATATTCAAAAAACATTTAAAGAGGAAGATTACAAATGTTTTAAAAATGAATGTCAAGATTGGTTGAAAAATCCCAGTTATCAAAGTTTTTCATACGTACCAATTCAGCACGTATTACCAGATTTACTCTCACCAGAAGTTAGTCAGTTCTGCTTACATCCAGGATGGCTCATTGGTACTGAAACTGCTGAATCAGAAATGTTATTGCAAAAAAAATGGACACCAAATCAATTAGAAGAAAATCTCAAAATTCAAGGTGAAACCCTGCATAGTTTGCGGAAACAAGCCAAAGGTCTCCGCTACCAAATGGAGTTATTCACTGAATTATATGGTGAATCTTTTGTCGCACATGTTAATGATGTCAAAAGTATCCAAGAAATACTGGGTATGATTCAAGATAATATGGTTTTACATGAGTGGTTAGAGAATATCTTCAAATCAGAACTCGATACTCAATTGCGTGGTTTAACGACCCTATTAGCTGCAAATCGTTATCAATTATGGCAGGAATGGCAACCACTACAAGAACGTTATCTTCAAGCAGAGACTAGATATAATTTACATTTGGTGGTCCTACAACCTACGCAGATTCCTAATAGTATTAATATTTAGAGAGAGAATGGGGGATTAAGCAATGCCTATGACTTACCCCTACTCTGTGTAACATCTTAACGCAGCGTTAAATTAACGTTAAATTAATGGTAAATTATAGTATACTCAGGTAGTCAAATCCTTCGGGAAATTAAAAATTAAAAACAGATCAACATCCTCGCTAAACAAAGCAATCAGCTTTTTTCTGATTTATCTTCTAGTGTTAACTGGAAACAAGAAATAATCCATTTTTTTGGCAAGCAAATGCCTTTACCAAGCCTGACAGCATGGTATGGAGATGAAGAGAAATGTTATACTTATTCTGGCAAATAGCAACATCTAGAACCTTCGAATCCTACATTGGAATTAATTAAATCTAAGATTGAGAATATTGCATAAGTTAGTTTTAAGACTGATGCGTTTGGGATATTTGGAGCGCTTTAGCGTAGCTGATCGTCTGCGTATAGTTATCCCTTGAAATTATGAGCCTGTAACAATCCCTAATTCCCTATTATTATCAACTTAATTAGCGCAAATGTTATCAACTTAATTAGCGCAAATGTTATCAACTTAATTAGCGCAAAGATAAGCTAATAGGAGCATCCAAAGATAACATATAAACACTGCTCTGAGGAATCTGCACAACACGGGTATTTTCAGCAGAACGTAAACCAGAAACCAATCCTACCGCACTTTCTAACATTGCTCATTAGTCAAATTTATCAGGATGACCTTGATTTAAAAAGCCCAAGGTACTACCACCACTTCTTCCCCAAATAGAAGCATTTCCACTGCTTTATCATTAGCTCGCTTCTGGGTAATAGTAGTACCAGGAATAATTTGAATTGATGCTTTAATGATAACAATTTTCCCATTAATAACTAAGGATTGTGCTACAATTTCAGCAGATCCTCCAGGAGGTTTCAACACAATAGTCACAGGTGTATTTTCTGGGGCAATTACATTACCTTGAGTATCTTGAATTGCACTACATAAAGGAACTGTGAGAGGATAATCGTTTTTTTATCCTATATGTACAGTGACAGGTGCAGGAAAAGAGATAACAATTGCTGTATCCTGGGGAATTGTAATTTCTTGACTGACTGCTGGGGGTGGAGTAAGAACTTCTTGGGATTTAGCTGGTAATGAGAGAGAACCTAATAAAGATAGATAACAAACTAGACTTAAAAGTATTTGAGTTTTCATAATTGGTTTCCTATGATGTAAGTTGATTTTTGAGGTTTTAACCCTTCACTTAGTCAATAGGTTTGAGGTTTTGAGTTTATGCACTGCAAGAAATCAACTAAGGTTTAATGATTTTGCAACCAGTTCCAACCTGAACCTTCACGAATTAGCCATTGATCATTAAGATCAGAGGTATGAAAGAACATTGGGGCTTCTGGGGTAATAATTCTGACACCGCGACAATTTCCTTCAATTTCAATGGTGACGGTGTTGGTATCAGTTTGCAGTAAACTAAGTAGGTAGACACAAATAAACATAACTATGTAACAAAATATAAATTACTTGAAACCCTTGGGATTGTCTGATTCCCCTTTGCTGCATTCGCCATGAGATAGTTGTAAATTTTTCTGCCCACCTACTTATCTCTGATGATGCGTCTTATTCTATTTGTTTCCTGTGTTTGATGAGATACACAAGGCACTCGCACTGATGAATTATTCTGGGGATTATCTAGCAGATATGCGAGAATTTCCGAGTCACGAATTGAGCGAGATGGTGTTTGGGCGTTTGTAAGAGATGTTATGGATAGACATAAGATGGTACTGATGGAAATTATTAGACCTCTTGCAGAATTAATTTTATGTTATAGTCGGGGATTGTCTTTGTTTTAGCCAAAAGTTAGAGTTACACGGTTATGTTTGAATTAGGGAGCGCAAAGAATACCAAAAATACATAAAATCTAAAACTCTTTATCATACCACAGAAACAATTTTGCAATAGGTCTATTATACCTCCTATTAAGTTTTTCATTGTTTATTTTTCCTCAAAATAAATAAGGTGATGGAGGAGAAATTTTACCAATCACCCATGACCAATTAATAATTATCAATTCCCTTATTTATCCTCTAGTAGTTGATTTACCTGCTGTCCCCGACGACGAGTTTTAATTTCATAACGTTTGGTAAGATTATCTTGGTAGTTCATATCTCTAGCAGCAGCAGAATTAACGAAAGCATAACAATTTTTACCTTGAGCTACTGTTGAATAACTACTACTATTTTCTTCTGTGCCGTTGTTGCGATCTTCATGAGATTGACTTTGATTTTTACTACCTTGACTAGATCTACTACCACTAACACCTATACCTAATAAACTAACACCACCACCACCATCATTATGACTGCTGGAAGAACTAGAACGATTGCTGGTAGAGCTTGCTAAGGCAATTTTGGTGGAACTGTTGCGAATGTTATTACCTAAACCAACATCACTACATAAAGCACGGGGGTCTTTAGCAAGAGTATTAGGATTAACCCAAGATTGATGACCTCCTAAACCTTGAACTTCACTGTTACTAACTGGATTGCTAAGAGTAGATGTGCTGGGTGTTCCATTTCCTATAGCTTTTCCAGGGGTAACAACTGCTGGAGAGAAAACACCCGTAGGCTTGATTTCAAATGGACCTGCGAAGGTTGGTAATGTGGTGGTTAGTAGGGCAGTAGCTCTTAAGAAAGAGCCGGTAAAGTAACGTAATTTCATGGTCATACTCCTAAAGTGTCAGATTAACTTGGGGTTTTTTCCCTTCACTGACTTATAGATTGACCTTTTTTGGTTTATGTACTCCCTGAAGAAATAGGGGTGTAGGGTGGAGAAGTTTTTGAATGGTGACTTGATTTGTCTCCCTAAACCCCGCATCCCATTCTCAAACTAACCTATTAATTTTTGCCAAGTCGGAGCACTAACAATTCCATCAGCGGTTAAACCATTTTGTTGTTGAAATTGTTTAATTGCCGCTTCTGTGTTTAGCCCATAGATACCATCTGGATCAGCACCGACACGATATTGCAAGTATCTAATTATTGGTCCACTGGTTTGATTTCCTTGCACTAATCGTTTTGATAGGATTTGATTGATTGCATTCCATGTTGTGCTATTTGCCATTCCTGATGGGATGATCCCTGCCATTTTTTGAAATTTTTCAACAGCGGAGGTTGTTGCTGGGCCTATAAAGTTATCTTCATCCAAAGGCTTACCATTTTTATCGGTGATGTTGAGTTGATTTAAGGCCTTTTGCAATCTCAAAATACTAGTGTCTGTATTCTGCTCTTCATCTTTAACTGCGTTTACAGGTGCAGATGCTACTTTACCTGTTAATCCTGTGACTATTGCACTAGCCATTGCTTCGCCATCATATAGTTGCATATCTTTGGCTGAATCAATAAAGCAACATTCTATGAGAATACCAGGCATATTTGTATTCCTAATCACGTATAAGTGGGAGCCATTCTTGACACCGCGATTAAAAAATCCTAACTTAAGAATTTCATTTAATACAGGCTGGGCAATTTTTCTACCAGCATCACTTTGGGCAAATACTTCTGTGCCATTAGCTTGTCCATTAAAGGCATTAAAATGAATAGAAACGAAAATATCAACTTTGTTCCTATTAGCTATATTACAACGTCTACCAAGTGATTGACTGACTGAACCGGCTCTATCTGGCTTACAGGATATTGCTTCATGGCCTAAACTTTTTAACTTAGCTATAACTTTAGTACTTACCTCTACAGTTAAATTATCTTCAAATTTAATGCCTTTTGCTCCGCTGTCTGGGGGGCAATTATGACCCATATCAATGCCAAATTTCATCTTGGTATCCTCAACTTACTTTCCAAATAGTGAAAAAATGCCGATTTTGCCTATATGGTGATGTTTCCTATTGTATATTAGTGCTGATTTGCAATTTATGGGAATTTGCATCTAAGATTTTTTCGGTTATAGCAATAGGTAGATATTCCACCATGAAACCGCAACAATGTTTAAGATCAGAGTAAAGAATTATTTTGTAGCGGAAGTCCATGAAAGGAATTGTCTTGATTGCTGGCTTTGAATCATTTAATGCTGACTTGTACCGAAAAGCGGCTTTTTTAGCTAGTTCTCGCTGTCCAGAGTTGGATATTCGGGTGTTTAGTGATCGCAACATTACCACTAACCCTGACGAAGTACAAGCCGCACTCCAAAGTGCAGATGTGTTTTTTGGCAGCTTAATCTTTGATTATGACCAAGTTTTATGGTTGCGTGAACACATCGCCAATATACCCATCCGGCTGATTTTTGAGTCAGCACTAGAATTAATGAGTTTGACGAAAATAGGAGCGTTTTCCATCGGTGATAAACCCAAAGGAATGCCAAAACCTCTTAAAATTATCCTTGACAAGTTCAGTAATGGTAAGGAAGAAGATAAACTTGCTGGTTATATAAGTTTCTTAAAAATTGGACCAAAGTTATTAAAACTTGTACCAGTACAAAAAGTTCAAGATTTACGCAACTGGTTAATTATTTACGGTTACTGGAATGCAGGAGGAACAGAAAACGTAGCCGCGTTATTTTGGATACTGGCAGAAAAATATTTAGATTTGAAAATTGGTGATATACCCGCACCCATTGAAACTCCAAATATGGGATTACTACATCCTGAATATCAAGGTTTTTTCACATCACCAAAAGCATATTTAGAATGGTATCAAAAAAGAAGTGGAAGGCATGAGGCAGAAGCTATTTCTCCCCAGTCCGCACTCCCCAGTAACCAGTCCCCCATCGTCGGTATTTTACTTTATCGTAAGCACGTCATTACTAAACAAAACTATATTCCCCAACTAATTAGAAAATTTGAAGCAGCAGGTTTAATACCTTTACCCATTTTTATTAATGGTGTTGAAGGTCATGTTGCGGTGCGCGACTGGATAACAACTGAATATGAAAGCCAACAAAGACAACAAGGAAATATAGAGACTCCTTCACTTTCAGCCGAAGCAGTAAAGGTTGATGCCTTAATTTCTACTATTGGTTTTCCCCTGGTTGGTGGACCTGCTGGTTCAATGGAAGCAGGTAGACAAATAGAAGTTGGTCAACGCATTCTTACAGCTAAAAATATACCTTATATTGTTGCTGCACCTCTATTAATTCAAGATATTTATTCATGGACTCACCAAGGAATCGGTGGTTTGCAAAGTGTAGTTTTATATGCGCTTCCTGAATTAGATGGAGCAATTGATACTATTCCTTTAGGTGGTTTAGTCGGAGAAAATATTTATTTAGTTCCTGAAAGAGTACAGCGTTTAATTAATAGAGTGAAAAACTGGGTTCAACTGCGAAAAACACCAGCAAAAAATCGGAAGATTGCTATTATTATATATGGGTTTCCTCCTGCTTATGGTGCGGTAGGAACTGCTGCATTATTAAATGTTCCTCGCAGTTTGATTAAATTACTTCATGCACTTAAAGAACAAGGTTATAAAGTTGGTGAAATTCCTGAGGATGGAGAAGATTTAATTCGTCGAGTTAAAGAAGCAGATGAAATTAATCCTGTGCTTGAACAGCTAGAACATGACATAGAAAATCTCACAACAGTTAATGCAAGAACTTTAGAAAAATGGTTAGGATATCTGCAAACATCCCGGATTGAAAAACAATGGAAATATCTCACGGGTAGCGGCATTAAAACTTATGGTGATGAGTTTAATATTGGTGGTGTGCAGTTAGGAAATGTGTGGATAGGTGTACAGCCACCTTTGGGTATTCAAGGTGATCCAATGCGGTTAATATTTGAGCGAGATTTAACTCCCCATCCTCAATATGCAGCTTTTTATAAATGGTTGCAAAATGATTTTCAAGCTGATGCTGTAATTCATTTTGGAATGCACGGAACTGTGGAGTGGTTGCCAGGTTCACCTTTAGGAAATACGGGTTATTCTTGGTCGGATATTTTGTTAGGAAATCTGCCAAATCTGTATATCTATGCTGCTAATAATCCTTCTGAATCAATTTTAGCTAAACGTCGTGGTTATGGAGTATTAATTTCTCACAATGTTCCTCCCTATGGACGCGCTGGTTTATATAAGGAGTTGGTGAACTTACGTGATTTAATTTCTGAGTATCGGGAAGATACGGAAAAAAATTATGTGCTGAAGGAAGGAATTTGTAAGAAAATTGTTGATACTGGTTTGGATGTTGATTGTCCTTTTGATGATGCAAAAAGGGTGGGTATTCCTTTTACACCGGAAAATGTCAGAATGTTTAGTAGTCATGCTTTCGAGCATTATTTGGCGAAGTTGTATCAGTATTTACAGGTGTTAGAAAATCGACTATTTTCTTCTGGTTTGCACGTTTTGGGTGAAGCACCAAATCAGGAGGAGTTAGCTGGTTATTTGGATGCTTTTTTTGGGAAAGAGAATGAACCACAAAGACACAAAGAAAGAGAGGAAGCAGAAAGAGTAATTACAGGTTTTTTAAATCAATCTACTGATGAGTTGACGAATCTTTTGCGGGGTTTAAATGGTGAATATATTCCTCCTGCACCTGGTGGTGATTTGTTAAGGGATGGTGCGGGTGTGCTACCAACAGGGAGGAATATTCATGCTTTAGATCCTTATAGAATGCCTTCTCCTGCTGCTTTTGAAAAGGGTAGGGAAGTTGCTCAGAAAATTATTTCTCAGCATTTAGAGGAAAATAAGAAATATCCTGAAACTGTGGCCGTTTTGTTATGGGGTTTGGATGCTATTAAAACTAAGGGTGAATCTCTTGGTATTCTTTTGGAATTGGTTGGTGCTGAACCTGTGAAGGAGGGAACGGGAAGAATAGTAAGATATGATTTGAAACCTCTGAAACAAGTTGGACATCCTAGAATTGATGTGTTAGGAAATCTATCGGGTATTTTCCGTGATAGTTTTGTAAATGTTGTTGAGTTATTGGATGATTTATTTCAACGTGCTGCTGATGCTGATGAACCGGAGGAAATGAATTTTATTAGGAAACACGCTTTGGTTTTAAAAGCGCAAGGTGTGGAGAATTCTTCAGCGAGATTGTTTTCTAACCCATCTGGTGATTTTGGTTCTTTGGTGAATGATAGAGTTGTGGATGGTAACTGGGATTCTGGGGATGAGTTAGGGAAGATTTGGGAAAGTCGTAATGTTTTCAGTTATGGAAGACAGGACAAGGGACAAGCAAGACCCGAAGTTTTGCAAACATTATTAAAAACGAGCGATCACATTGTTCAAGAAATAGATTCGGTAGAATATGGTTTAACCGATATTCAGGAATATTATGCCAATACTGGGGGATTGAAAAAAGCCGCAGAACAGCAAAGCGGAAAAAAGGTGAAAGCTAGTTTGGTGGAAAGTTTTTCTAAAGATACCACACCTAGAAATTTAGATGATTTATTGCGGATGGAATACAGGACTAAGTTGTTAAACCCCAAATGGGCTGATGCAATGGCTAATCAAGGTTATGGTGGTGCTTTTGAAATTTCCCAACGCATGACGGCGTTAATAGGTTGGGGTGGTACTGCTGATTTTCGAGATCATTGGGTTTATGATCAAGCCGCAGATACTTATGCTTTAGATCCAGAAATGGCGGAAAAATTACGCAAAGCAAATCCTGAAGCGTTTAGAAATATTTTGGGGAGAATGTTGGAAGCTTCAGGACGTGGTTTATGGCAAGCTGATAAAGATAAGTTAGAAAAATTGCGTCAGTTGTATGAGTTGAGTGATGAAGAATTAGAAGGATTGACGACTCCCCACAGCTTCTAGCCGGGGGATTCATAACGGCTAGGAGTCAGGAGTCAAGAGAGAGAATTAAAAGGAGGTAAGAATAGTCTTGAATCTGGGAAAGTGATTGGCTATGGCTTAAGCCACGCTATGCTATTGCCAGTGCCGCATAAAATCAGTTTTTGATGGTTTCAAGGCTTATTCCTTGCACCTTATTCACCTTTCCAACCCCTGGAACTCTTGATTTATAAAGGTTTTCAGTTTATATGGCTTAACGCCAAGCTACGCTATCAGCAAGACCTAATTAGCAATTATCCGTTTCCAAGACAGTTCTCGTGTATTTTTATCCCAATACCAACGTAATAAACTAGCAGGTTGATTGGGACTAAGTTTTGGTACATTTATTGCTTCTCTGGGTGCATCTGTAGCCAGGAAAATGGCTTTTTCTATATCACAAATTCCCCATTTCACTAAGTTTTGTACTCCTCTTAATAGGGGTAAAGTTGTTCCTGATAAGGTGCCATCAAATAATCTGGCTGTACCGTTAATAATTTCAATGTGCCGATGATCCCACGGATACACGCCATCTGGTAATCCTAAAGGTGCAAGGGCATCGCTGACAAGAAATAAGCCTTTACTAGCACGAAGGAGTATTTCTAACATGATGGGGACAACGTGCTGCCCATCAGCGATGAAACTACACATCACATCGGGATGGTTCATGGCTGCACCTAATAATCCTGGTTCACGGTGATGTAATGGTGGCATGGCATTAAAGGCATGAGTGACCATTGTTGCACCTGCGTCAAAGGCGAGTTGTGCTTGTTCGGCTGTGGCTTGGGAATGGCCTAAACTAACTCTGATGCCCAAGGAACGTAAATAAGTAATAATTTCATCAGTGGGATCCAATTCTGGTGCTAAGGTGATGATTTTGACAAGTGAGGCGTAATCACCTAAAACCCGCTTGACTTCATTCATGGTCAAGGGTAGTAGGTATTCTGCTGGATGTGCGCCACGTTTACCGTAGTTCAAAAATGGTCCTTCGAGATGGACTCCGAGAATTTTCGCGCCTGAGTTTTGGGTATAGTTGGAGATGACGGTGATCGCTCGCTGGATATTTTCTACAGAGGTTGTCACTAAGGTGGGTAAGTAAGCATCTACACCTGCTTGCCACAAAAATTGGGATATTTCATCTAACATGGGGGTATCTTTTACCATCAGGTCAGGAAATGCTAAACCTAGTCCCCCGTTAATTTGCAAATCAACGCCACCTAGAGAAATCCAATCACCCGCGACATCTAAAATTTGTAAATCTGCTGGTGAAAGTCGTTTGCAGACGATACCCATGGGTAAAATTTGCTCAATGATGCCGTTTTCATTGACCCAAATCATCTGCAAATCTTGATAACCGGGTACTCTTGCATTGATAATATCTACGTTTGATAGGATGGGATTTGGTGTTGCTTTGGTCATTACCTTAGGCAGAAACAGCTTAATCTTCAACGATTTTGACTTCTCCTACCCCTTTAAGGGGTGGGATTCTTCCAGAAGAACAACTTACCGTACTCTCCAAGGGAACTCTAATGAATCCATCTAATATTCTCAAAGCTTCTTTGGGATAGTTAACTAAAGACAAACCACTTTTTTTCTATAGGTGGGTACTTTTGGTTTGTTTTCTATTTGACATTGAAAATATAATTTTGTTAATTCTTGAAACGATTTGAAAGACTCAAAAACACTTCTGAGAATTTGCTGTGTAGCTTGAGAATACAAAGCTTGGTAATGTTTATTAGCTTTATACTCTACCTCTAAATCATATTTACCGATAATCTTTCTTGTCTTAAAGTATATTTGTCTTGCATAATCAATGCCACAGTTGGTTAACTTGTGGGACTCTGAACAAATAAACTCAAGAATAGCCTTCAAATTGTCATCACGATTAATTAAATTTTTTTGACAACCATACATTGCTTTGATTTGGGTTCTGAATAACCAGAGTATCATGGTATAGTTGATAGCTGCAAGCTATTGGCCATCGCTTTACACAAATTTTTATATGCCGGGAAAGTATAGACACAAGGCAACATCAGTTACCCTCATTAATTACCATTTTGCCAACCAGAAAACACCCTGACAAGGAGGTTAAACCCTAAAATATTTTTGGCTTTCAGGGTTTAACTGGTGGGCTTTCTGCTCTCATTGCTGTAAACATCGGCAATTAATCTAAAATCCAAAATCTAAAATCCAAAATCTAAAATTCTATGAGCCCTCAAGTTGGTATTATCATGGGCAGTGATTCTGATTTGCCCATAATGAAAGATGCGATCACAGTTTGTGAAGAATTTGGGATTGAATGCGAAGTAGCGATCGTCTCTGCCCATCGTATCCCAGAACGCATGGTGGAATATGCCCAAACAGCATACCGACGAGGTCTTAAGGTTATTATCGCTGGAGCTGGTGGTGCAGCCCATCTCCCTGGTATGGTAGCATCTTTAACTCCACTACCTGTGATTGGTGTTCCCGTAGCTACTCGTAATTTACAAGGTGTGGATTCTCTGTATTCCATTGTCCAAATGCCTGCGGGAATACCAGTAGCTACCGTAGCGATCGGTAACGCCAAAAATGCCGGACTCTTAGCAGTGCAGATTCTCGCTACTCACCAACCAGAATTGCTGCAAAAAGTCCAGGAATACCGCCAAAGCTTATGCGATATGGTGATGGACAAACAAAGCAAATTAGAAGAATTAGGCTATCAAAAATATTTACAGCAGATGTTTTAATTATTCTCAAGCTAATAGCAAACTATATACAGCAAAGAATCTAAATTGAAACCTAGACAGCAAGAGAGTTTTACTCCTGAGTCCTGAGTCCTGCTGTAACTCACCAATTACCTATTCTACTTTCATCCCAGATTTCTAATTTTAATTGCTCAAAATATGCTAATCCATTTTGAATTTGTGCTTCTGTGCCTTGCAATTCTAGGTTAAACCAACCGTCACTGATGGTATCTTGTCCCAAAAATGCGGCTTTGATATTCACAGTCAAACCATACTCTGAGACAAGACGGGAAATTACAGGTTCTTGATGATAATTTTTAGTAATTCTAACTCGAATTCGTTGATGGGTAAGGCTATTGTCATTACTCATAACTACCTCCTGACTAATTACGAATTTACAATAGACCTCTTGCATAATTAATTTTATGTTACAATAGGGGTTTATCTTTGCTTTGGTCAAAAGTTAGAGTTACACGGTTATGTTTGAATTAGCGAGCGCAAAGAACACCAAAAATACATAAAATCTAAAACTCTCGATCATACCACCAAAGAAACAATTTTGCAAGAGGTCTAATTACCAATTATTCCAATACTGTTCAGTTAATAACCTTTGAGTTATAAATAAGTTTCGGTAAAGGTTAATGATTTATTTTCCCTGTACCTCTTAACCGAAAAATAACACCAATTATTCAACGTCTTTAATGTGGGTTTTACGTTCTAAAATTTCCTTTAAAACTAATGTAATAACAGCTAGAAATGCTAACAATACTGCCGCAGAAAAAGCAGCTTCTGTTTCATATTGTTTATAGGCATCTTCTACAAACAAGGGCAAACTTTGGGTACGACTAGCAATGTTACCAGAGACTACAGAAATTGCCCCAAATTCACCCATTGCTCTGGCATTTGTTAAGATTAAACCGTAGAGTAAACCCCAACGGATACTCGGTAAAGTAACACGCCAAAAGATTTGCCAATCATTTGCACCAAGGGTTCTTGCTGCTTCTTCTTGGTCCTTGCCAAATTCTTCTAAGATAGGGATGACTTCTCTAGCCACAAAGGGCATACTGACAAAAGCTGTAACTAAGACCATACCCGGAAATGCAAAGATAATTTGAATATCATGGGATTGTAACCAAAGACCAAACCATCCCTGTCTACCATAGAGGAGAACTATCATTAAACCGACGACGACTGGGGAGATAGAGAAGGGTAGGTCAATGATACTGAGGACTATAGCACGACCAGGGAATTTGTGACGTGTGATCGCCCAAGCTGCACATAAACCAAATACGGTATTTAAAGGTATGGCAATCACAGCTAATAATAGCGTTAACCACGCTGCATGAAGAAAGTCCGTTCTTGTCAAGTTATCCAAAAATGGACCAACTCCTGTTTTAAAGGCTTGGTAAAACACATTAATGGCGGGAATATGTTGCACCAGAAATAAATAACCAACGGCGATACCAATTAAAACTCCAGGAACACACCTCTGCTTTTTAGAACCATTTGGTTTATCTGTTGTCATATCTTCTAGCCCAAGCTTGTAATAAATTAATTGCTATTAACAAAACCAGAGAAATACTTAGTAAAACTACTCCTATGACTGTTGCACCTGAATAATCATATTGTTCCAATCTTTGGAAAATTAATACTGGTGCAATTAAATCTTGAAATGGAGTATTAGAAGCAATAATTACTGTTGAACCATACTCTCCTACTGCACGGGAAAAACCCAAAGCTACACCTGTTAAAATTGTCGGTAATAAAGGTGGTAAAATCACCTTGGTAAAGGTTTGCCATTGGGAAGCGCCCAAACTCCAAGCGGCTTCTTCAATTTCTTGTTCCATTTCTTGCAGTACAGGTTGTACAGTTCTCACCACGAAAGGTAAGGAAATAAATATCATTGCTACGCCAACTCCTAAGTGGGTAAATGATACTCTAATTCCCAAAGGTGCTAATAAAGAACCTATCCAACCATTATCGCTGTACACTGTTGCTAATGTTAAACCTGCAACTGATGTTGGTAACGCAAATGGTAAATCGACTGTGGCATCAATAATCCGTTTTAAGGGGAAATCGTAGCGGACTAAAACCCACGCTATTAAAGTGCCAAATACACCATTAACAGCCGCAGCAAATAGTGAAGTGACAAAGGTAACTTTATAAGTTGCTAATGCTAACTCGTTGGTGGCAATTTCCCAAAACTTTGTTGGTGGTTCTGTACTCGCTTTCAGAAACATGGCCAGTATTGGCATAAATAACATCAAAGTCAAGTAGAGAATTGTAATTCGCCAAGTCCAGGGTAAATTAATGAGATTTTTTATAAATACCTTCCAAATAGAAGGTTTATTTTTAGTGTCTACAGCAGAAGATACAGTCATAATTGAAAATTCAAAAATGTCAGCAAATAACTACGTGAAGCAACTGACCACTGATTAATTAGAGTAAGCCACAAAATAAATGATCCTGTCTTGTCATGCAGTTTCCAGAAGGGATACAGAATGATATTGGGTATTTCTTTTTGTGGAGTTCTCTTACCGCTTTTTAGCTTGAATTTTGTCAAATAATGCCCCATCATCAAAGAATTTTCTCTGAACAGTATCCCAACCACCTAAATCTCGAACTGTACCCAAGGTTTTGACGGGTGGATATTTATCAACAAATTCTTGACTTTTGGCGATTGTTTCATCTACAGGACAAAATCCTACTTTAGCAAATTCTTGTTGTGCTTCTGGTGTAAATAGGTATTTAACAAATGCCTCAACTACTTCTCTGTTACCATGTTTATCGACGTTTTTATCAACTATGGCAATGGGGTTATCAATAGATATATTCACATCAGGAATAATGTAATTTACCTTCAACCCTTTGTCTTGTGCAAGGACTATTTCATTTTCATAGTTGATTAAAGCATCACCTTGTCCTTGTTTGAAAAATACGTCTGTAGCTTCACGGGCATCTTTAGTTAAGATAGGTACATTTTTATAAGCTTTAGTGACAAACTCTGTGGCTTTTGCTTCATCACCGCCAGTTTTAATAACTGAGTTCCACAAGGCGAGGAAATTCCATCGTGCTATTCCTGATGTTTTGGGGTCAGATGTAATTAATTTGACACCATCATTAGCTAAATCGTCCCAGGTTTTAATACCTTTTGGGTTGCCTTCGCGAGTTACCAAAGCAGCAACAGATTTAGAAACTATACTATTATTAGGAAATTCTTTTTCCCATCCTGGCTGAATTAAGCCTGCTTTGGCAATTCTCTCTGTATCTAAAGCTAGAGCTAAATGCACAACATCAGCTTCTAAACCATCAATAACGGCACGCGTTTGTGAACCTGAACCACCATAACTTTGTTTAAAACTGACATTCTGCCCATGTTCTTGTTTCCATTTTTCCACAAATTTGGGAATTATGGCTTCATGGGCTATTTTAGTGACAGCAAAGGAGACTACCGTGATTTCTACATCCTGTTTTTTGGTAGCTGTGGAATTGTCAGTATTGCTATTATTCTGGTTTCCACCTCCACAAGCTGCTAAGGCCACACTCAAGAATGTGGCGGCTAAGAACAGGGATATAAAGCTTTTAAACTTGTTTATTCGTAGTCGTGGACGTTGCCACAAAGTCATTATCTGTTCTCCTTTTGATCTCTATTGAGGGTAAACTTCACATTCACGATAGGGAATATGGGGATTGTAGCAGGTTTAGGGGACATTCGTTTTTTCTGATATCAAAATATTCCTGCAATTACGGTATATACATAACTATCTCGTATCTTCTTCAGTTTTTAGTTCATAAAAACTAATACACGCGTCTACCAATAGATAATTAGTATTTTGAGCTTGCTTTTCCCAAAGGTATCTGATCCCAAAGGTATCTGATCCCAAAGGTATCTGAATAATCTTTGTTTCTGTAAGCAAATTATATATTTCCTACTAAGTTAGTGTAGGGTATTTAAATACCAGCCCAAAACCTCCCATAACATAAAATTCTGGAAAATTAGCGAAATTCTTCCCTACTGCTGCTTCATCCGTATTATTAGCAATTGGTTTAAGTGCAAATACTGTATTACCTGCATCTGTGAGTACTACAGCCGAAAAGACGCAATTAATTAGTCAAAAGGGTAAGAAAGTAGAAATTACTTTGGTTTCTTATGCAGTGACTAAGGCTGCTTATAGCAAAATCATTCCCCAGTTTGTAGCTAAATGGAAACGGGAAAAAGGACAGGATGTGGAGATTAGGGAGAGTTATGACGGTTATGCTTCTCAAGCCCGTGCTGTTATTGATGGCTTGCGCGCAGATGTGGTGGCATTAGCGTTGGCTTTGGATACAAAAAAGATTGAAAAAGCTGGTCTAATTAACCCAGGTTGGGAAAAATATGCTCCCAATAATTCTATTGTTAGCCGTTCTGTGGTGGCTTTCGAAACTCGTCCTGGTAATCCTAAGAAGATTAAAACTTGGAGTGATTTAATTAAGCCAGGTGTAACAATTATCACCGCTAATCCCAAAACTTCTAGTGGTGCAAGGTAGAATTTTTCAGCTTTGTGGGGTGCGGTTGGTAAAAATGATGGTAATGAAAGTCAGGCTATTAATTTTGTGACTCAGGTATTTAGAAATGTAGCGGTTTTACCGAAGGATTCTAGAGAATCTAGTCATGTGTTTTACAAGAAAGCCCAAGGTGATGTGCTGCTCAATTATGAAAATGAGGTGATTTTAGCGGCCCAACAGGGTAAAATAGATGTGTCTTATGAAGTTCCAGACAATAGACCTATTGCAAAGTTGTTTCTATGGTATGATAGAGAGTTTTAGATTCTATGTATTTTTTATGTATTTTTGGTGTTCTTTGCGCTCGCTAATGTAAACATAACCGTGTAAATCTAACTTTTAGCTAAAACAAAGAGAAGCACCCACTATAAATATAAACCCACTATAAAACAAAATCAATTCTGCAAGAGATCTACAAGAGATCTAATTAATATTCCTATAGATGCTCCTGTGGCTGTGGTTGATAAGAATGTTGATAAACGCGGTACTCGTGAGATATCGGAAGCTTTTATCAAGTTTTTGTTTACGCTTGAAGCCCAGCGTGAGTTTGCTAAAGTTGGTTTTCGATCGCTTAATTTGACTGTAGCGAAGGAGGTTCAGAGTAAGTTTCCTAAGATTTCCCAACTTTATACTGTTGGTAGTTGGGGGGGTTGGGATAGTGTGCAGAAGAAGTTTTTTGATAATGGTGCTTTTTTTGACAAAATTCAAGGAAGATGATAAAAGAAATTGTAGGGTAAGAGTAAGCCACAAAATAAATGTTCCTGTCTTGTCATGCTGAGTGTAGCGTTCGCAAAGCTTGGCGTAAGCCATAGCCAAAAGAAGCATCTCGGAGATTCTTTCAGAGACGCTCCGCGAACGTTCAGAATGAGATTGGGCATTTCTTTTTGTGGAGTTCTCTTAGAGTGATCGCACATTAAGAATCATCAATATGATAGTACTATTGTAGTATCTGTTTCTGTTTAGGCAATCCCCCGTAAAAAACGGGGGAATTTGTTTGTTATTACTTCACTTGCTATTTGTGAAGCTTAGAATGGCTTATCGAGTCTCCAGGTGTGGTAATTATTTGGGTTGTCATCAGGAACTATATACCCAGTAGCTCCTTTGCGTCCTGTATTACAGGGTAGGTTTAGCTGATTGCTTGTTCCAGGTGGGTTTGACTGATTGCCTGTACCCGGAGGACCACTTAATGGTGATGTATTTTCTCCTCCAGTTAATAATTCTTGTGCCTCTATGGATAGTTCTTCTAGTAAATCAAACATGATTATTTGATTTGACATGATTATTTACCTCACTTACGTTACTGGTTTTATTAGGAGGACAACCTCTTAATTAATTTATAATAAATATGTTTTATTAGTAGTTCATGTGTCAGAAGATAGAATTTCTATTCTACCTTTTGATTGTAGTATGAGGTAAGTTCATGGGAATTAGCAGTTTTGAATACAACTTTGAATACAACATAAAGAGATAAAATACTGAACTCCTCTTAGGAATTATTTAGAGATAATGTAAATAGGAAGAGTTGCTATTTTTATCGCTAATTCAAATTAATTATATTCTTCACTTTTAATCCCTATTAGGGATTATTTTAAATTTAAACTCTAAATCTGTTACTGCTATTGCCAGGGCTGGGTTTCAATTTATAATAGGGATTATTTGAAATCTCAACTAATCAAAGGAGAAATAGTATGGCGTATCAAGATGGTTTCAATCCCTAATAGGAATTGAATTATTTGAAATCTCAACTACGGCAGCCCGAAAGCCTATATATATGTAGTTTTCAAGGTTCGATTGCGCGGATGCTCTGATGATAGTCAATTTCAGGAATCGTGTGAAGAGTAAAATAGCTGAAACCCCTGCTGTGTAAGGTGCGATCGTTTGTTCAATACGAGTAATATATGGAGATAAATCAACATCAGATTCTCGTTGACAACGCATCAAAACTTGACGGTAATTTTGTAAGGATTGAGGTGCTGGGGTATTGACAAGTATGATGGGTGAGGCAAAATATAGCAAGCAGTTATGGAAAAGAACCTGCCACGAAAACTAGACAGAGAGATA
>ERZ1034419.76-NODE-76-length-20605-cov-39.326813_pt1 | contig 20605 bp, 22 predicted proteins | sample MGYA00520531_ERZ1034419 | MGnify/ENA primary metagenome ERZ1034419 (study PRJEB33736, sample SAMEA104288485) | Azolla nilotica | place: Sudan | collected 1982 | study: EMG produced TPA metagenomics assembly of the PRJEB19522 data set (Is there foul play in the leaf... | reverse complement strand
AGAAATTAACAGAGGTCTGCTTAGACGGGGGAAAAGTGCGGTTACGCTCTCAAGAGAAAGGAAAGCTTGCGTACTGGAAGGAGTATAAAACAGGGCGATTACAGGGTATATATTAAGGAGCATTCTTTCAAGACAATCTCTCCCTAACTAATTGGGTCAATAGCCAAAACATCGGTAAAACTCCTTACTGCTTGGGAGATGGGCATGATGGAATTTGGAATCTATTTGCAGAAATTGTCCACTCTGATATTCGTCACAGGATAAACTAGCTCGATTTGAGCGGATTCAAAAGGCGATTACAGCCTTAGAAAAACAACAAACACTGTTATTGAAGCAGGGTGTTCTGGCTGAATCCGGGACTTGGGTAGCGCGTTATCAAGTCCGTCAAAACTTCAATAAATATTGGTACTACAAATTACAAGTGCCAATCCCATATTTCCAATGCACGACATCAGACAAACTGAGTAAATATAAGCATTTGGGTAAAGCTGGTACTCAGGAGCATATTGATGCTGTTATGTCTGTTTTTAGACGTTCTCTTTGTGATGAAATACAGAGCATAATTCATACCCTGGATGATTGTCTGCTAGACATTAGTTCTGGATCTGAGCAAGAGTCAGAAGAACCACTTGATTAAATCTGGATTCTTTTATTTTTGCGAAATTGGGATGCTCCCTTTTTCTAGTAAAAACTACAATGTAGTACATATAATTATATAGCTATCAGCTATCATCAGTCAGCTTTTTCAGGCTAAAATCAAAAATACCTATTTGATAATTAACCAATTTCTCAAACATTCTGACTCCTGATTCCTGAATTCTTAGGTTGATTGATGTTTGAAAACCTAAATTTTGCATCAATGCCATCAAAGAAACTCCATGTAAATTAGCTAAATCTGCTAAATATTCTAATTAATGTGCTTGTAGTTGATCTATCTGTTGTAGGTAAGGCACAGCTACCTTACCTTACCTTGCAATTAATAACGGTGTAAGATATCAATCGCTCCTTACAGATGTTGCTTAAAACCCAAAAACTCTTGAGAAGCATCAAGCAAACCAGTGAGAAGTTTGACAACCTGGTTGAACTGTTTCACAAAGATGATTACTAATCCAATCGGATTTCTGTTGGATAACTGAGAAAATAACTTGGTGAATTAAATTTTGCAGATGTAATTGTTGTCTTAAAGGATTAAGGGATAATTTGTTATGTAAAGAACTATCTTTTTCATCTTCGTCTAAGATAATTTGGTGATCAGGAAGTTCGCTGAAAAAAAAAGGAAGACGATTGATCACAAAAGAAATTAGTTCTTGGCGTAAATCAGGGATAGGAAAAGCCTGTTAATAAGGTTCCTATGGGTTTTTATCTAAAACAATTTCAATTTCACTAATAACAGATTAATGTGTTAATTTAAGTGCGGTTTTCATGATTTATTATGTCCTTTTTTAATCCAGTTAATGATTTATTTCACGCTAAATTTATCTCAATACCAAATTGGTATTGATAAGCAGTTATAGCCCCTTCCCGTACTAGATCTGAAACCCCCAATTCAATATTTGATAATGCTGAAATATCAGAGTATTTATTTTCCTATGATATTTATTCTCATGACTTACGCAACTGGCATATTTAGTAAGGTGCGTCATATGTCGAAAATCTGTTAATACTAACAACTTTATAGCAGATTGCAGATCAATGAGGTACAGAATATAGATTGAAACCCACACAGCAAGTAAGTTTTACTCGTGATTCCTGACTTCTGACACTTGCCTGCCTCCTAATTCCTAATCCATACCAATAGTTATCGGTTAAGGGGGAAAGAGGAAGAAAAAATATTGACCCTTTAACGTTAACCTAAAGCAAATAACAACTTTCGGATTGTTAACCAAGTAGTATTGAACCTATACCCATTGACAGAATATATTATTGAATATGACTCAAGCTACTGCTTAATTACTGATGTTATAGCTCAACAAATTCAATTATTTCAAATTTACGCTTTTTTAGTTAAAAACCACACAAAACGCAGCATAAACTATTAGAGATCAATTTTAATTACTAAAAAGTATGTTAATTATGCTTAACCTGATAGTCCAATTAAGCTCACTATAAAATTTACATTACTTCTTAGATATTTTGCCTGTGTACCTGATGATTATACTGGGTTGTTAGTCCGTTTTTATTGGCCAATACTGCCAGCTACAGTGTTTGTTAGACAAATTTTTCCAGAAAATCTATGTTTTCTGGGAGTAGATTACGCAGTTGTCTGTCAATTTCAACAGCAGCAGCTAGTCCTGAAACCATTGCCCCTCCCACCAGATTTCCACCACACCAGTCACCACAGCTAACTAAATGTAGAGGAGTTTTCGCAGATAAACAAGTTACATCTAAAGTAGTGTGAGGAAAGGCACAACGCCAGCGATGTACTTGCATACATTCAGGATTTTTTAACCAGGGAATTGCTAAATTTTCTGCTGCTTTTTGCAATATATAATTGCCAACAGATTGTAACTCTTGGGTTTCAATCTGTTGTTGCGCTAAACTCACACTACTTTGTACCGTAAAATACGGTTCTTCTGCCTGGATATGCTTGTTGCTATCAAATCCAATCCATGCCAAATTTGCATGATCATGAAAAGTTAAAGCTTTCCAGTTGGGAAGGGGTTGGGTATCCAGGATACTGATGCATGTATTAAACTTGACGGAATGTAAACTATCCAGAAATCCAGCACCTAATAAACCTTTACCTAAAGGTGCTAATAAATCCTCTGCTTGGGGTGCACGAATCTCTACGACTATAGCTTTGGCGGTTAATTGTGCATTGGTTTCCAGGGTCAGAAGCCAAGTATTTTCTGGGGTTAAATTAATGTTGATAACACGCTGAGTGAGGCTAATGTCTAAGCCAGGAGTCATAAATTTGGCGATCGCACTCATTCCTGCTGGTGCAATATAACACGGACTGCGGTTTGTTGATTGAGATATACCTTCACTAACGGAGAATTCTTCAACTGCACCTGTCCAAACTTCAAGAATCTGGCAACTTTGCAATAAATCCACAAATTTACTTAATAATTCACCCTTAGGTTGGACATAACAAGCACCATGATCAGCACAACTTCCTTGTAAACGGCATGTCGCAACTCTTCCTCCCATACCGCGAGATTTTTCCACAACTACTACCGAATAACCAGCTGGACGTAACCGCTGGGCGCAAACTAAACCAGATATACCTGCACCAATGACAGCAATATCAGGGATAATAATTTTAGCTTGGGAATTCTGAGAATTAGGATTTTTCATCCCTCATACCTCAACCTTGAGAATATCTGCTAAAAGCTAATAGTAGAATATACAGACAAGCTGCATGGAACGGAGGATGGGAAATTGGATGAACTAAGGGCGGTATTAGAATTAGCTACCAAAGAAGAACTACAGGACTTAACAGCAATTCTGTTTAGTCGCAAGTTTAATCCTCTAGATTATGTTCACACACCTGAACCCATCGAAGTACAAAGCCAAGATCGTCAAGTTTGGTTAGATGCACTAGAAGATCGGTTTCGTTTTTTAGCGGCTGATGGGATGACGGTATTACGCGGACGTACTGAACAAGTAACTTACCGACAAGCTTTAATTCAAGTATGTAAATATTTAAAAATTCCTTATTATGATGATTTAGCCACCGTTGACTTAGAAGCAGAAGTTTTTTTACATCTTTTAGGAAAAGTCTGGAAAAAGCTACCAAAAAAAGAACAGCAAAAAATTACCACCAATGTACAGCGTCAGTTGTTAACATCAGAAATTCAACAACCATTACCACTGTCATTGCAAAAAGATCCTTTGGGATTAATTTTTAAAGGCGGTAGTGCTTTAGCTGTAACTTCCATCATTCAACCTTATGTTCTTAAACAAATTGCCCGTCAATTTGCCGTCCACCTTGCTACCTATCAAGTCACTAAGGAAGCTTCAATTACAGCTACACAAGTAGCCAGCAAACAATTTCAAAGCTATGTTACAGCGCAAATGGCGCGACGGGGAATGACGATGAGTGCAGCCCGTTATGGCGCAGTCCGTAGTATGTTTGCCTTTATTGGCCCGATGATGTGGGCTTGGTTTTTTGCGGATTTGGGATGGAGAGCTATCGCTACTAATTACGGTCGTATTATTCCTACCATCTTCACCTTAGCGCAAATTCGTCTCACCCGTGCAGAATCTTGGGAGCCAGCTTGAACAAGGCTTTTTATCATCCGGATTCTAGTTTGCAAATACCTTGGAGTAGTCTTCAATTTGGTTTACTTGTCTTCCCAGTCAATCCATTTTTGGGGGCTGTTACAATATCGTTGGCAGCATTAATTACTTGGGCAAAAAGATACCGCCTAATTATCCGCCTACCAGTCCACCAAGGATTTACAATTCTCAGTTTATTGTTGTTGATAACCACAGGATTTGCTTCTCATAAACTAGAGGCTTTCCTCGGTTTATTCAACTTATTACCTTATTTTTTCGTATTTGCTGCATTCACCGCCCTAATCCAAACATCAGCCCAATTAAGGCAAATAGCTTGGATTATGGTATTTGGTTCTTTACCTATGGTAATTATCGGCTTTGGGCAATTATTTCTAGGTTGGAGTTTCAAATTACAATTTCTCTGGGAGTTGATAGATTCGACACTTTCCCCTGGAGGAGAACCACCAGGACGTATGGCTTCTGTACTCATGCACGCCAACACTTTAGCCGCTTATTTGGTGACTATTTTTATTTTGGGTTTAGGATTGTGGTTAGAAAACTATCAAAAACTCAAACAGAAACTCAAAGTCAAAAATCTTCCTATCTCTTCATCTACCTACCGACCCGTTATTCTTCTGACAATAGCAGTATTTGCTAATTTCATCGCTTTGATTTTAACTAACTCCCGCAATGGCTGGGTAATCGCTATTATTATCTGTTTAGCTTATGCGTTGTACCAAGGTTGGCGGCTAATTGTGGCTGGTTGTATGAGTATAGCCACTGTTATTCTTTTAGCAGCTTTTGCACCTTCTGCGATCGCTCAATTTTTCCGTCGCTTCGTTCCCTATTTTGTCTGGGCGCGGTTAAATGACGATATGTATCCTGATAGACCAGTGGCCTTAATGCGAAAAAGCCAATGGGAGTTTGCCTGGAATTTAACACAACAGCATCCTTTTACTGGTTGGGGTTTACGCAGTTTTAGTGGACTCTACAAAGCCAAAATGGCAACTGACTTGGGTCATCCCCACAACCTGTTTTTAATGCTATCTGCAGAAACTGGTTTAATTACAACTTTGTTATTTTCTGGAATACTCGCTGGGATTTTATTTACCGCCAGTCAACTTCTATGGAAATCAGAATCTTTAGAACCAGAAAACAGATTAATATTTTTTAGTTACCTACTAGCTTTTATTGGTTGGATACTATTTAATACGGTAGATGTTACTATTTTTGATTTGCGTTTAAGCACCCTATTTTGGGTTTTTTTAGCCGCGTTATGTGGAGTAATTCTTCACCAAGCTTCACTAATTAAGAGGTAATAAGTTATTACTTAGTTGGATAGGAATTAATGTTGTTGCTTGAGTAAGAACAATTGAACATCTCTTTTATATAACTTACTTATCATAATATCCACATCAACAATAATTTCTAGCAGTGGTGACAAATATAAAGGATTATCCTCTCTTGACTCTTCCATTGCATATACATAACTTTAAATAGCTTTTTTAACTTCCTGATTAATTCTGTTTAAACCTGCATACAAAGCATCATTTTTAGCCTTGAGTATTTGTTTTAACTGATTCAGCTTTGGTTGAATTTTTAGAGAATTTTTGATAATTCTAAAAGCACTGATCATACTTCAGTAAGTTTGGAATTTAATGACTCATTTCTGAATGATTTTTGAATTGACGCCTAACCGCAAATCCTACACAACAAAGTGGAGTGGCTGTCTGTAGGGTAAAATGGCTATATTTGTCATGAAAACCTTATGTTTACAACAGCTGATTTTTTGCAATATTCCCAATGGTCAGGAATTGCTACCCTATTATTTGGAGTCTTAGCAATTCTGGCTTTTATTCTCAAATGGGGTTTCCGCTTTCGGCTGGTGGGTACAACATGCTTTATGATAGTTTTGACAGCTGGCTTATTTTCACTGTCTTTAGTACCTCTGAGTCGGACTGTGATTCCGGGTGCAGTTAAGTACACCCTAGTTTATGACAATGGTTCCAGTCAGGCTGTAATTGCGACTGCACCTGAAATTACACCAACAGAATTAGAAGCAACTTTACGTCAAGCGGCTAGTAATCTCTATTCTTATGGTCGTTTAGGTAGCAGGGGAAACAACCAATTGACTATCCGCGCCCGTACGATAATCCACGCAGAACCAGGGGTATCCGTACCAGTTTACTTAGGTAAGGTACAAAGAACTTTGACAACTCGTGAAGATCCAGAAATGGCTGTAGAAGTTTATCTTGACAAGTTTACCCAACTATCAAAACCCACAGCTTAAATCAGTTATCAGTTATCAGTTATTGGGAACTACTCTTACCCAGTCTCAAGCCCCCATTCCCAAATTGATACTATTTTTTTGTCAATTACAATACAATTACGATTATTTTTATAATAAGATAATAAAACTTCAGAAATTCCACTCTTAGGAAAAATTGATCACGTTCCTGGCCAATCGGCAATTGACTTATGTCAATCTGGCAACAAGAACCTTTAATTAACAGTCTAAATTTGATTAAAAAATATCAAGTCTTGACATACTAGTACAGTACGGCGTAAATAAACCAACCATTCCAAATCTCTGAAAGGCTCACGCCGTATTCATTTTGAATTTTGAATTTTGAATTTTGAATTCCGCCTTGCGGTACTAGATTATTTATGCCTAATCAATCTTCTACTCAAACTGCTAGTTCATTATTAACCCTAACTATTGCACCCGCTAAAGTAATTCGAGGTGCGGGTGTGTTGTCGTCAACTGTGGCTGACATTACTAAATTGGGAACTCGTCCTCTGATTGTGGCAGGAAATCGCACTCTTGGTATTTGCCAAGAGAGTTTACAGGAAATTTTTCAAGCCCAAGAATTACAAACTACTTCTGTTTCTTATGGTGCTGATTGTTGTGAAGTAACTTTAAAAGCCCTAGGCAAAGCAGCAAAGGAACATAAAGCAGATGTGATTATTGGTGTGGGTGGTGGTAAGGCGTTAGATACAGCCAAGTTGGTCGGCCATCAGTTAAAGTTACCTGTAGTGACCATTCCTACTTCTGCTGCTACTTGTGCAGGATGGACGGCTTTATCTAATGTATATTCGGAATCTGGGGCGTTTTTATATGATGTGGCCTTGTCGCGCTGTCCTGATTTGCTGATTTTGGATTATGATTTGATTCAGACTGCACCCCAATGGACTTTAGTTGCGGGAATTGGGGATGCAATCGCAAAATGGTATGAAGCATCTGTTACCAGTGGCCATTTACAAGATACTCTGGTTATTGCCGCAGTCCAACTAGCGCGAGTTCTAAGAGATATCCTCTTCCAAAAAGCTGCTGCTGCTTTACAATCTCCTGGTAGCGAAGTTTGGCGAGAAGTTGTTGATGCAACTGTATTATCAGCAGGTGTGATTGGTGGTTTAGGTGGCGCACAATGTCGTACTGTAGCCGCCCATGCAGTGCATAATGGGTTAACGCACTTATCTGGATATGGTAGCATTCATGGTGAAAAAGTCGCTTATGGTATTTTAGTACAACTGCGATTAGAAGAAATGCTCCAAGGCAATCAACTTGCAGACGCAGCTAGACAGCAATTACTAAAGTTCTATGCAGAGATTGGATTACCGCAAAAATTAGCAGATTTGGGTTTAGGAAATATTACTTTAGCTGAGTTGCAAACAGCCGGAGAAATTACCTTAGCACCTAATTCTGATATTCACCGTTTACCTTTTCCAGTAGCCTTGGAACATTTAATGGCGGCTATGATTTCTACCACTGCGCCAAATCAATTAAAAATTACAAATGGATAGATAATTTGTAATTTTTAATTGATTTACTATTCCCCAGTCACCTATTCCGAGGTTATAGAATGAGTTTGAGTTGGATTACCCCCGCAGAAAGAATACAAAAATTACCGCCTTATGTGTTTGCCCGTTTAGATGAACTGAAAGCAAAAGCCAGGGAACAAGGGCTAGATTTGATTGATTTGGGGATGGGAAACCCTGATGGGGCTACTCCTCAACCAGTTATAGAAGCAGGGATAGCGGCTTTAAAAAATCCTGCCAATCATGGTTATCCACCATTTGAAGGAACTGCAAATTTCCGCAAGGCAATTACTAAATGGTACAATCGCCGTTATGCTGTAGTCTTAGATCCTGACAGTGAAGCTTTGCCTTTGTTAGGTTCTAAGGAAGGTTTAGGACATTTAGCGATCGCCTACATCAATCCTGGTGATATTGTTTTAGTACCATCACCATCTTACCCCGTCCATTTTCGTGGTCCCATCATCGCCGGTGGAGTCATTCACAGTTTAATTCTTAAAGAACAGAACAACTGGTTAATTGATTTAACCTCTATTCCTGACGAACTAGCCAGAAAAGCTAAAGTCCTCTATTTCAATTATCCCAGTAATCCCACTGCCGCCACCGCACCCCGTGAATTTTTCGAAGAAATAGTTGCTTTTACCCGCAAATATGAAATCATGTTAGTGCATGACCTATGTTATGCAGAGTTAGCTTTTGATGGTTATCAACCTACCAGCTTATTAGAAATTCCCGGTGCAAAAGATATTGGTGTTGAGTTTCACACCCTATCTAAAACTTATAATATGGCAGGTTGGCGCGTTGGTTTTGTGGTCGGAAATCGTCACATTATCCAAGGTTTGCGGACATTAAAAACTAACCTAGATTATGGCATTTTTTCCGCATTGCAAACCGCTGCAGAAACAGCTTTAGAATTGCCAGATACTTACTTACATGGTGTTCAACAACGTTATCGCACCCGTCGGGATTTTCTTATTGATGGTTTAGGAAAATTAGGCTGGAATATTCCCAAAACTGAGGCCACCATGTATCTTTGGGTAAAATGTCCTGTGGGAATGGGTTCTACAGATTTTGCCTTAAATGTGTTACAGCAAACAGGTGTGGTTGTTACTCCTGGTAATGCGTTTGGTGCTGGTGGTGAAGGATATGTAAGAATTAGTTTAATTGCCGAGTGCGATCGCTTGGGTGAAGCTTTAGAGAGATTTAAACAAGCAGGAATTCGTTATCAATCTGAAGCTGTAGTTTCTGCGTCATAATAAGGGTGATAGGTGATAGGGAATAGATGACCATTTTTACCAATCACTAATCACCAATCACCAATCACCGTTTAATGCTCTTGTTGATTAAACCAAGTTACTAAATCAGCAAGTTCAGAAATATTAAACAAGGCTGCACCTAAATTTCCTAGCTGTTATACAGCTAAGACTTTTACTCTTTCTACTATCTCAGGATCAATTTCTGCAAACCGTTGATTAAGTAAACGCAGACGAAATTCAACTGCTTCTTTTTATTCTCCTGTGCGTTCACCCTTCTAGAAAATATCCTGATAAATGACAGACTCTTTCATCATATCCTCTGATTCATCATGGTACTAACGTTGTCCTGCAAGCTTGGAGAAACTTTTTATGATCAGAGTTGATGGGTTCGGAACACTCCGAATTAAGACAACAGTCCATAATCTGTGGCAGATGACTGTGTAACCTTTATGATACAAATTGAGTAATGCTGTCTAATATTGTTATATAGCAATCCTATTTAATAATCGGGAAATTAATGATCACTCCTACCAGCACAACTTCTCATTTAATTGCTGAAGGCTTTCATGCCCTTTCTGACCCAATTATAATTAGTGTTATAGAATTCCTGCGTCAGAGTGAACTTTGTGTATGTGATTTATGCAATGCTTTAGAAATAAGTCAATCAAAACTATCTTTTCATCTCAAAAATCTTAAAGAAGCAAATTTAGTTAATGCCTGTCAAGAAGGACGCTGCATTTATTATGGTTTAAATTTATCTCAATTTCAGGTTTTAGAACACTATTTAGCCAATATTCACGGTAATTCTGTATCATCTACCCCTCATTCTTGTTGTGAGTAAGGAAAACTGGGGAAAACCAATTAATAATTCGTAATTAGGAAACACTCTTACTGTCACTCATCAACTTTTATTGATTAATTATTGTATGCAGTCACCACAAGCAACAAACATTGCTAATTCTCAAACTGTAACCGTTATTAAAATTGATGGTTCTAGTACACTAGATCCAATTGCCCAGGCGATCACCAAGGATTTTCTAGCAATTACAAAAAATAATACCCAAGTACAAGTGAAAATATCCGCTACTGGGGGCGGGTTTGAAAAATTCTGCGCTGGGGAAATAGACATAAATAAGTTTAGTTACTTTTTTCGACCTATCTAAATACCATGGTTGACAATTTCTTCTTTTCCTTAACTTGTCACCAATGTGAGATGTCTAGCTTATAATCAATACGAAGGGCTATGGCTTATTCTAAGCAGAAAACAAAAAAATCACTCACCCCCTAATATATTTTGAGGATGAGCGATATTTATAACAATCCCTAATTTATAACACTCCCTAATTCTTAAAAGAATGCAGGTTGATGACGAATCAAATTCAAGAACTCTTCACGGGTTTTTTGCTCATCTTGGAACACACCCACCATAGAACTGGTAACTGTCCAAGAACCAGGTTTTTGTACACCGCGCATCACCATACACATATGGGTAGCTTCCATGACCACGGCAACACCTTTAGGTTCAAGAATTGTCTGGACTGCTTCAGCAATTTGTCGAGTTAGCCTTTCTTGCACTTGTAAGCGACGAGAATACATTTCTACAATTCGCGCCAGCTTACTTAAACCCACGACTTTTTGATTAGGAATATAAGCAACGTGTGCTCTGCCCATAAATGGGAGCATATGATGTTCGCAGAGACTAAAGAAATTAATATCTCGTACTAGCACCATCTCGTTATGGCCTTCATCAAAAATGGCACCATTCACCAGTTCTTCTAAAGATTGGTTGTAGCCACCAGTGAGAAACATCATTGCTTCAGCTACGCGCTTGGGTGTTTTGAGTAATCCTTCACGTTCTGGATCTTCTCCAACACCTATGAGCATTGTCCGCACAGCTTCCATCATTTGCTCCATGCTTTCCTCTGAAGGTGGCTGCAAATCTGCCTGCTTACCATTATGGGTGTTGCGGTCAGGTCTGGTACTGATGGCTTGTGATAAGTCAGGAATCAGAGGAGATTGTGAGCGATTGGAAGCGTTGGAGCTAGCGATAGTCATGGTATAAGTCTTGGTAATTGGTAATTGGTAATTGGTAATTGGTAATTGGTAATTGGTAATTGGTAATTCGTTATGAAAAAAATCAATGACTCAATTACTAATTAAAGAACTCCAGCATTAGAGATCAATGTCAATTCTTCAATGACTGCTTGCTGTGGTAATAAAGCAGTGTGCAGAATTGTCTGAGCTACTATTTCTGGAATTAACATTTTGGAACGGTCAAAGTTAACATGAACTGTTTCGGTGTCCCAAATTTCTGTATTGACAGAACCTGGACATATTGCAATAACACGAATGCCGTGGCTCCGTTCCTCAATTGCTAGGGTTTGAGAAAGGGCTAATAACCCAGCTTTGCTAACGCAATAGGCTCCCCAACCTGCAAAAGCCTGTTTGGCAGCTATGGAGGCAATGTTGATTATTGTGCCTTGACCTCGTTGTCTCATTCCTGGCAAAGTCCCCATTATGCACGCAAATACGCTGGTGAGGTTTAAGTTAATCACCTGCTGCCAATCTTCTAAGGGAGTTTCGCTTAGGTTGGCTGTGTATGCCATGCCAGCATTATTGACCAGAATATCTATGTCGCCAAATTCATGGGGGATCGCCTGTATTTTAGTTTGTACTTGGGAAACACAACTGAGATCAATAGTGAAGGCTTTTGCTTCCACTCCTATTTCTTTTGCTGCTGCTGCTACCCTCTCTAACTTATCCTGGGAACGGCTAACCAAGGCGACATCTATTCCGACCTTTGCAAAAGCTAAAGCCGTTGCTTTCCCAATTCCACTGCTTGCACCGGTAATCAAGGCGCGGCGTTTCTGATCAAAACTCATGGTGTCTCCAAATTGTTTGGCAGCGTTGTGATTCGCTACCTACCCATAAATTAAATAAATCTAAAAATCAATTGCTATTTTTATGACAATTGCTATATTGCCTTGCCAATATGGGTATATTGCCTATCATTAGCTTTAGCAGTCAGGACGAAAAATATAGACCTGATAAATCAGGTTCTAAACTCAAGGCTAATTACTGAATACTCTGCAAACTAGTCAATTAGATTGGGTTTGTTTGCTGAACACACAACATAAATGCCTATAGCTGCTCAGATTGTTAAGAATCGTTAAGCTTCCATAGGCAATTATAGCACCGTTGATGTACTAATCAGTTAGTAGCTATTATTTTTAGTGAGCAAGTTCTGTAAAGACACCAATTTTGCGGAATTTTTCATAGCGTAGTTGGCGACGTTCAGCTGCGGTTAAACGGTTGAGTTCGTCTAGGTTCTCCAACAAAGCTTTTTTGAGATTGGTAGCAGCTGTCAAGGGATCGGAATGAGCGCCACCAATGGGTTCAGGTAAAATTTGGTCAATAATTCCCAAGTTTTTGAGGTCATGGGAAATAATTTTTAATGCCACGGCTGCTTGAGGGGCTTTGCCAGCATCTTTCCACAAAATAGCGGCACAGGCTTCTGGGGTAGCAACTGTGTAAACAGAATGTTCAAACATGAGTAGGCGATCGCCTACACCAATACCCAAAGCACCACCGGAACCACCTTCTCCAATAACTGTACAGAGAACTGGGACATCAAAGCAAAACATTTGCTGTAAATTGTAGGCGATCGCTTCACCTTGTCCTTGATGTTCGGCTTCTATCCCTGCCCAAGCGCCCGGAGTGTCGATAAATGTCACTATAGGCATACCAAACTTGTTAGCGTGTTCCATTAACCGTAGTGCCTTACGGTAACCACCAGGAGCCGCCATACCAAAATTACGGGCGACGTTATCTTTTGTATCCCGGCCTTTTTGATGCCCTAACATGACCACAGGTTGTCCGCCCAAGCGACCAACACCACCAACTAAAGCCGGATCATCACCACCACACCGATCACCATGTAACTCCATCCATTCATCACTAATGGCCTGAATGTAATCTAGGGTACTGGGTCTCCGTGGGTGTCGAGCTACTTGTAATCGTTGAGATGGTGTCAGACTGCTGAAAATTTCCTCACGCAATTGCATCGCCCGTGTTTCCAGTTGGCGAATTTGACCAGAAACATCAACACCATTTTCATCTGCAAGTTGCCGAATTTGATCAATCCGGGTAGCCAGTTCTGCTAAAGGCTTTTCAAAATCCAACAGTAGGGGTTTGCGTTCACTAATTGCCATAGTTAGGGAAGAGGGAATAGGGAATAAGGAATAGGGAATAGGGAATAGGAAAAAGGCAAGGGGCAAAAGTTGGATTAATTTTACCCAGTCCCCAGTTTCCACTCCCCAATGCCCAGTTTCTAAACTAATAATGGTTTAAATCCATGCTTGACGGAAACTTGACCAATGTGCTCCATTTTGTCTACGGTAATCTGATTGCGTCCCCAAGAAAAGTTTGTGTATAACTTCTCAAATTCCAGCAGCATTGATTCCGCGAAACAAGCAAATAATTGGCGGCCTGGAACTTCCATACTGACAATTTTCATAATTTTCCAGTCAATATCCAGGGAATGTTCCACTATTCCACCATTTAACACATACACCCCCGGATGCTGAATTTTCGTCCCTAAGTTTTTAGGATAACCACCATCAATCAGCAAACAGGGTTGTTTTAACACTGTGGGATAAATTTCTACACCTTTGGGCATACTAGCCACCCAAACTACAATATCTGCTTGGGGTAGTGCCTCCTGTAGATCCATAATTTTACCCCGTCCCAGTTCAGCTTGCAGTTCTTGAAGACGTTCTTGGTTGCGAGCTATCAGCAGTAGTTCTTGGACATCTGTTTTTTTATCTAGCCAGCGGGTAACTGCGCTACCAATATCCCCTGTTGCACCACACACAGCCACAGTTGCTTTTGACAGTTCTATCCCTAGTTGTTTAGAAGCTTCTTCTACCTGGCGACAGATAATATAGGCTGTATGAGTGTTACCTGTAGTGAAGCGTTTAAACTCTAATGTGACATTACGGACTTGGCTAAACTGTTCTAAATTAAAGTTCTCAAAAATAATTGAGGAAAACCCACCTAAAGCTGTAATATCAATGCCATGCTTTTGAGCATGAGCCATAGCGTTGAGGATTTTACGGGTGGCAGCTTTGATCCGCCGATTGGCCAGCATTTCCGGCAAAAAGCAAGATTCTACATACCGACCTTCTATTTTTTGACCTGTGATGCTGGTGACAGTGATGTGATCAACAATCTGCGGAGGGGCGCTACACCAAAAATCTAGCCCTTGATCAGCATATTCTGGATATCCCAATTCTTGAGCTACGGATTGAGCGTGTTCTAAACTAGTCAGATGTCCAATTAGACCAAACATTAGTGATATATTAGGCGTGTGCTATGAAAAGCGTGGAATTAATAAGCAATACAAATTTTGGATTTTAGATTTTTGATTAACAATCTGTGCTAATAGACTGCTCTGGGAATAGCCAAAAATACTAAATTATGCCAACTAGGGATAGAAAATAATCTCTAATTCTTAAAAATACTACATCAAGTGTCACAATCATTTGTTATTTGTAATTTGAGGCAAAAGGTAGAAGTATGGCTATAGCTTGTGTGACGACCTAAGAGTTATACCCCACGCTACCAGGAGTTCAGGAGTATGGCTTACGCCACGCTCCGCTATTAGGAGTTCAGAAGAGAACAAGAAAAAATGGACTTTTCCCCCTGCTCCGTGCTCCGTGCTCCGTGCTCCTTAGACGGTTGCCAGTCCGTATGCTGAAAGACGCATGATATCACGAGTTGTAAAGCCAATATTACTTAATGCTTCACCGTATTGAATCATAAAGTCTTCTACTAAAGCTTCTTTTTCCATTGCCAAGACGCGAGCATCATCAGCTACTTGGTTCAGCATTTGCCAGACAATAGGAAGGTTTTGGCGGTTTGCATCATCAAGTTCTGCTTTGGATTCTGCAAAGTGTTCTTTTAGCCAAACTTCGCCAAAGTTTAGATGACTGTATTCTTCTTTAACTACGCCTTCTGTAATTTTGCGGGCAAACTCATCAGCAACGGGAATATAAATGTTATAAGCTGCAATCGCAAAACATTCAATAATTAAAGATTGAATCAGCAAGCAAGTAACAACGTTGCCTGCTGCGGCCGCAGTTTGGAAGTTTTGGTGTAGTCCAGAGAAGAACTCCTTAGCAAATTGCATATCGGGAGTGACTTGTAAATTGCGTCCACAAGCCTCAAATCCTTTTTTGTGGCGGCTTTCCATTTTTGACAGCCGCATCAGTTCTTCTTTGCTTTCTGGCAGCAGTTTAGCCAATGTGATGTAATTCTCATGGGCTTCTTGTTCTCCTTCAATCACAATCGCATTAATACGGCTATATGCGTCTGTGTATTTTTCACTTTGGAAATCAATTTTTTCAATTTCTTCAAAAAGTTGCTGCATAATTATGTTTACTCCATACCCTGGATTTATTTGATACTGAAATTCAATTCACCCTGTCAATTTAGGGTAATAATCACTGTGGTTTAATTTAACTTAACAAGAAATTATGCTAATTAGATTAGTTTTTACCAAGGAGCGACCCTTTAGGGGGAAACTACACGCTACAAATGAAATAAACAGATCCTTCTTGGTTCCCGTTCCCTATTCCTTGTTATCTATAGTCCGACTAAGAAAAACCAATGCTTTTGGAGAAATAACCCATCTCCAAACGAACCTGGAATTGGAAAAACGCGAATTTAACGAACCTGGAATTGGAAAAACGCGAATTTTTGGAGCCTGGTACTGTTATTACTAGGAGCATTCATCGTTTTACTGCCTTTGATAATGGTTTTTCTCACCTCCTTTGCTCCCACAGGTACAACACCAGGAGTTATGGGACAAAATAACTCGACCTTAGCTAATTACCGCGAAGCTTGGGAAAGGGGGAAGTTTTTACTGGCGTTTGCTAATTCTACCTTGGTCGCGATCGCAGTTACAGCTTCTCAAATTATGACATCTGCTTTAGCTGGTTACGCCCTCGCTAGGCTGAAATTTCGTGGTAGACAAGCACTGCTACTAGTTGTATTGGCAACTTGTAGTTGTATTGGCAACTTTAGTCATTCCTGTTCAGTTATTGGTGATTCCCATCTTTTTGGTACTGAAATGGGGACACATGATAAACACCTATTCGGCGCTAATTCTACCCAGTGAGGTAAATGGCTTTGGCATTTTTTGTTACGTCAATATTTCCAGACAATTCCCATATAATTCTAGGAAGCCGCAGCAATTGATGGAGCGAACAGATTACAGGTTTTATAGCAGATCATGTTACCTTTAGCACGTCCGGCTTTGGTTACACTGTTTTTGTTCACCTTTATCGGTGAATGGAACGATTAGACCGGAGTTAAGAACCTTACAACTGGACTTTATCAGAGTTTCGAGAACAATTCCAACAATTGGCCATTGATGATGGCAGCGGTAACAATTACCACAGTTCCTGTGATGGTGTTATTTCTAATTGGTCAAAAGCAGTTTATTAGGGGTATTGCTGCAACAGGGAAAGAATTAGTTATCAGAAAATATTGAGGATAATCATATTATCAGAATATACAGCTTTGTTAAAATATATTTGGTGTCATTAAATACAAAAAACCCTAAAAACTTTTTAGGCTTTTAGGGTTTGACTTCAGGGAATTCAGTCTATTTTTCTATAAAAAGTGCTGAAAAATTGAATTATTTGCTTTCAGTAAAATCAGCATCAATCACATCATCACCACCACCAGAAGGAGGAGTAGCACCACTATCTTGAGGTTCAGCACCAGGAGCAGTACTACCAGCCTGTTGATAAATATTACTACCTACTGTAAATAAAGCTTGTTGCAACTCAGGTGTCAGTTTCTTGATTTGCTCATCATCATCTTTTGCAACCGCGTCCCGCAGTTCTTTAACCAAACCTTCAACTTTGGTTTTATCAGCTTCCGGAACCTTATCACCTAATTCTTGCAGCTGCTTTTCCGCTTGGTATGCTAAAGAGTCAGCTTGGTTTTTACGTTCAATTTTTTCCCGTTTTTCTTTGTCAGAATTGGCGTTTTGTTCAGCTTCCCGTACCATCCGGTCAACATCATTTTTATCCAAGGTGGAAGCGCCAGTAATGCTGATAGACTGTTCTTTTCCAGTTCCTTTGTCCTTAGCGGTGACGTTGAGGATACCATTAGCATCAATATCAAAAGTCACTTCAATTTGGGGAACACCACGAGGTGCGGGAGGAATACCATCTAAGCGGAAAGTTCCCAAACTCTTGTTATCGTTAGCAAATTCACGTTCCCCTTGGAGGACGTGAATTTCTACGTTAGTTTGACCATCAACAGCAGTGGAGAAAACTTCTGATTTTTTGGTAGGAATAGTGGTGTTACGAGGAATAATCTTGGTCATCACACCACCTAAGGTTTCTACACCCAAGGATAGTGGTGATACGTCTAACAACAAGATACCTGTAACATCACCAGCCAGAACACCTGCTTGAATAGCTGCACCAACTGCCACAACTTCATCAGGGTTAACAGTTTGGTTGGGTTCTTTACCCAGTAACCGCTTCACTACTTCCTGCACTGCGGGAATACGAGTAGAACCACCAACTAACACGACTTCATCAATATTACTCTTATTTAACTTGGCATCTGTGAGAGCATTTTCTACAGGAATGCGGCAACGGTCAATTAAGTCTGAACAAAGTTCTTCAAATGTGGCACGAGTTAAAGTCGTGTCCAGGTGTTTTGGACCATCCTGGGTAGCAGTGATAAATGGTAGATTTATTTCTGCTTGGGTAACGCTAGAAAGCTCAATTTTGGCTTTTTCTGCGGCTTCAGTCAGACGTTGTAAAGCTTGTTTATCTTTACGTAGGTCAATACCTTCTGCTTTTTTGAATTGTTCTGCTAAGAAGTCAACAATTTTTTTATCGAAGTCGTCACCACCAAGGTGGGTATCACCAGATGTAGCCAATACTTCAAATACACCATCACCTACTTCTAGTACCGATACATCGAATGTACCGCCACCAAGGTCAAATACGAGAATGGTTTCGTTACTCTTTTTATCAAAACCATAAGCTAGAGAAGCTGCTGTTGGTTCGTTGATAATCCGCAAAACTTCAATCCCGGCAATTTTACCAGCATCTTTTGTGGCCTGGCGTTGGGAGTCGTTGAAGTAGGCAGGAACAGTAATTACTGCTTGGGTAACGGTTTCACCAAGATATTTACTAGCATCTTCTACCAATTTGCGGAGAACTTTGGCAGAAATTTCTTCTGGAGAAAACTGCTTACCAGCACCGGGTGAGTCTACCTTGACGTTACCACCACTGCTGAGAACTTTATAAGAGACTTCAGTCGTTTCTTTGGTAACTTCATCGAAGCGACGACCGATAAACCGTTTAACCGAGTAAAAGGTGTTTTCGGGGTTCATTACCGCTTGGCGTTTAGCGATTTGACCAACTAAATTATCGCCATTTTTAGCAAATGCCACCACTGATGGCGTTGTCCGAAAACCTTCGGTGTTAGCAATTACAGTTGGTTTACCACCTTCCATCACTGCTACGCAGGAGTTAGTCGTACCTAAGTCAATTCCTACTACTTTTGCCATTTTAAGTGCTGGCTCCGTATAACTACAAATGAATGGGATTATAATGGACTACATCTTGAACTAACTGACTGAAACAACCAGTCAGTCCAGCATGGTTTAGTTTGTCTGGGGTTGAAACCACAAATTACGCTGATATATATACTGAACTTGTGTAGCCAGTCCATGAAGGGTGGTTTCCCGAACCTTTGGTAGGAGGGTGAATTTTAAACTTTGTTTTTAGTTGGTTCATGGATTGAACAGTTGCCACTCTGACTAATGTATGAGAATTAATACGTTCACGAATTGGGGTGAACCGTAATCTCTAAGTCGTATTTGCCGTCAAAATGAGTGAATAGGGAATAGGGAACAGGAAAGATATGGATATTGCCCTACAATCGAGATTTATCAGGTACAAGATGTGACCATTTAAATTGTGTACAACACTGACGAAGTAATCTATTCACAGGGCCGATTTCAGCAATTTATCGACTGTGAAAATTGACACAGTACTTTATCACGTTTTTCAAGAGTTTCCCAGGATATTTTTTGAATTAATTGGCAACCAACCCTAAATAGCAACGGACCATAAGTTCTTCTCTATCGAAGTTAAACAAACTATATTCCGTATAGATGGGGTTTTCCTGCCTATAGCAAGATGAACAAAACCCAATTTATTTTGTGGAAGTGCAGTTTCAAAGCGATGCAGAAATCTATTTCTGTCTATTTTCGGAAATATCTTTATGCTTACCGCAATATCAACCTCAAAACCCTTGGAGGCGGGTTGTGATATATCCGAGTCGCAGTTTAGATACAGTAGATAATAAAGATTACATAAAGATTACAGCGAATTTTTACCAGTCAGCGTGTCAGCCGAATTTATCTGAATGAATTAGGTGAAAGTGCATCTTTGCCTATTGGTATTGCTACTATAAAATTAATCATCGAAGATGAAGACAAGGCAATTATCACCGCTAAAGAGCTAATCAACATAACTCAGCAGGAAATCAGCAATGAACAACAGCAGCAGTTATTAGAATTAGTAGAAACAATCTTGGTTTATCAATTCCCCAGGATCAGTAGAAAGGAGATTGAAGCTATGTTTAGTCTAAGTGATTCGAACCAAACAAAGGTTTATCAGGAAGCAAGAGAAGAAGGCAGCTTGGAAGCAAAATTAGAATCTCTACCTAGGTTGTTAGCATTGAATTTAACAGTTGAACAAATCTCACAGGCATTGAATTTAACAATTGAAATAGTTACCCAAGCTGCACAAGGAATACAAAATCAGGATGATGAAAAAAATAGAACATAAATGTTCAATTACAGATAAATCTCGAACAAAGAAGTCTTGTTTAATTTATTTAATTAATAAGGCTTTTCATTTCATTAAACTTTCAAACCCACATTCCGCACCCTTAACTGTCACAATCGGTTACTACGGAGGTGAAGTCATGAAAGGAGGGTAAAAACTACATTATACCTCTTGAAAAATCGTTTCTGTGGTATGATAGAGAGTTTTAGATTTTATGTATTTTTGGTGTTCTTTACGCTCGCTAATTCAAAAATAACTGTGTAATTCTAACTTTTGGCTAAAACAAAAACAAGCTCTAATTATAACATAAAATTAATTCTGCAAGAGGTCTAATGATTTTGAACCAGGTTTTCCATAAAAATAACCTAAGGATAGTGGATTAAATAACCTGTAACTCTGGTTAAGGGGTGTAATTCCATT
>ERZ1034419.75-NODE-75-length-20723-cov-42.507935_pt1 | contig 20723 bp, 25 predicted proteins | sample MGYA00520531_ERZ1034419 | MGnify/ENA primary metagenome ERZ1034419 (study PRJEB33736, sample SAMEA104288485) | Azolla nilotica | place: Sudan | collected 1982 | study: EMG produced TPA metagenomics assembly of the PRJEB19522 data set (Is there foul play in the leaf... | reverse complement strand
TTATTGACGGTTATACAAACTTGTCGCCCTCAAGCACTTTCTCTAATTGAGTTTTGTGACCAACCTATCAAAGCAATGGTTAACTCTACCTTGCAGACACCTTCTTTAATCCCTCTAGCTTAGACCTGAATCCTTACATACTTTTGACAAGCTGTAGGATGGAGGCACAGTCTCAGCTACCAGTCCCGGACTTGAGTAGGGAGCCACCTTCATCGTCAATCTGTCCATGAAAGCCGTTACTGTTGAATACAATACATCAGAGCAACAGCAACTTCTCGTTGATGATGATTTTGTGAAACAGCAATTATCTATCTTGTAAGGGCTGGCAACTGAATAAAAATAATTATCCAAATCTACTCATATATGCTCAATGAAGTATAGCATGCTTATTGAGCATATATAAGTAGATTAACTATATCAGAGGTTACTCGTACTTGTTGTTGATGATGAAGCAGATGCACGGAATTTGCTGACCACAATTTTAGGACAATATCATGCTTAAGCGTTAATTATTAATTATGTAGCAGAGACAGTACGAGATTTGTCACAAATATATCTACATATATTAACCAGCGATATTGGAATGCTAGAAGAAGATGGCTATACACTAATTCATAAAGTTAGAAATCTAACTAGTCATCAGGGAGGAAAAATTCCTGCAGTCCCCGTCACAGCTTCTGCTAGAGCAGAAGACCGCACCCAAGCCTTATTAGCTGGTTTTGAATTACATATTCCGAAACCTGTCAATCCTGCGGAATTAGGCACTGTGGTAGCAAATTTGGCAGGAATAACTTAAAACAATTCAAAACAATTCAAAACAATTCAAAACAATTCAAAACAATTCGTAATCTACTCCTATGGCCAATAACCAATGCCCAGACCCCTAATTTTGATATGGAAGTGGAAATACCAGAGATAATAAGTTAGTCTGTTGAGAAACAGAAACAATACATTACATTTTTCATAACTTTCTTTATGACTAGCAAAACTCAAGCTATTAATCCGCAGAATACGTTTCAGTGTGTTGCTATCATCAACCGTGCAAATAGAATCTTCATGGGAATGGTTGCAGCTGTCCCTATTGCTTTTTCATTACCTGCAGAAGCATTACAAGTACAGATAACACCAACTGCTCCGAAACTGGGAGATACACTTTCAGTCATAATTGATGTAGATAGTCAAGAAAATGTTATTAATCCCACAGTGAAAGTTGGGGAAGAAACATATCCAGCTTTTGCAATTTCCCCTAATAAGTATCGCGCTTTTATTCCTACCACTCCACTAGAAAAACCAGAGGTAAGAAAAGTCACAGTAGCTGCAGATAGACAAGAAATAAATTTAGCAGTAAAAGTAAGCGACCGCAAATTTCCCGTCCAACGTATCACCTTACCACCAGGAAAAGCTGGAGTAAAAGCCACAGAATATGAACTCCAGCAAGTCAAAGAATTTAAAGCCCTACAGACACCAGAAAAATCTTGGAACGGAGTTTTCCTCAGACCAAATAAAGGACGCATGACGACAACCTATGGTGTACGTCGCTACTATAATGGTAAATTTGCAAATGACTACTACCATCGTGGCGTAGACTACGCTGGTGCAGCAGGTTCAGCCGTAGTTGCCCCAGCCCCAGGACGAGTTGCTTTAGTAGGTACAGTTTCCCAAGGTTTCCGCGTTCATGGTAACGTAGTTGGCATCGACCACGGTCAAGGAGTAACCAGTATTTTCATGCACCTCAGCCGCATTAATGTCAAAGAAGGAGATATTGTCAAAGCTGGTCAACTCATTGGTGGAGTAGGTTCAACAGGTGCTTCCACAGGCCCGCACTTGCACTGGGGTTTATATGTCAATGGAAAATCTATTGATCCCACATCCTGGCAAACCAAGGTTGTTGATTAATAATTCGTAATTAAATTCATAATTATGAATTCTGAATTTGTTTCGTATGATCAACTGCTTTGTCTATTCCCTGTATTGCTTAAATTTAATCCTGAGAATTAATTATGAGTATTGAAAAAATTGTCGAACAAGCCCTTCAGGATGGTTATCTCACACCAGCAATGGAAGCCGAAGTTGGGCGAATTTGTGATAACGCCTCAGATCTCTCCATTGAAGAGTACATGGCTCTAGATCGACTAATGGGTTCATTGTTGACTGGTGAAGTAGTGGCAGTACCTCGTAAACAATTTATTAACGTCATGGAGGAATTGGTACTAACTGAAGTAATCGGCAAAGTAGCAGCAATCGAAGCCACTTCTGAAAGCTCTCTGGACGTGGGAGATATCACCGCTTACGCTCTTAATCGTCTTCCACCTCTGTATGCTACTACGGAAGAAGGAGCGAATTACCAGCGCCAACGCGCCAAAACAGAACTTCAGAACTTGATTTCTCAACAAGTAGCCAAAGCCATTGATTGTTACTTAGATAGACCTGAATTCTTCCCAGAACGTCAAGCCTTAAGCAAACACACTGGTAATGAAGTCCTCAGCCAAGTTAGTAACTTACTCCAAGTTTACGCACCCAATTTTGAACAAAAATCACATCCTTAGTCAGTAGTTAGGAGCCAGTAGTCACTAGTCAGTAGTCACTAGTCAGTAGTCACTAGTCAGTCGCAAATATTAAAAACTGACAACTGACAAGTAACTAATTTCTCACCAAAACTGGTGTGCTTAAACTCAATTGTTCATACAGCTTTCGGACATCAGAATTACGCATTCTTAGGCAACCATGAGATACTGCTGCTCCTATTAGGTCAGTATTAGGTGTACCATGAAAGCCAATTTCATTTCTTCCATCTGACCAAAACCCAATCCATCTATCTCCTAAAGGACTATCAGTACCTGGTTCAAATACTTGCCCAGTAATTGGATGCTTCCAAATGGGATCATGTTGCTTGTGTATGACTTGAAACTCGCCTGTGGGCGTTTCCCAACCCTTCTTTCCTACAGCAATTGGATAACTAGCTATCACTTCATCATAGCGGTAAACATAGACGCGGCGATCACTTAAATCAACTATCGCCTGTGTTCGACTAACTTCCAGTCCCTGAAAAGATTTAGCTTGAGCTACACCCGAGAAGAAAAATCCCTTGGGACTATTATTTTCCTTTTTATTCTCTCCTTTTTCTGGAACTGCCAACTTTGTCTTTTTTGATTTGTCCAAAGCACCATCTGGATTTGGCTTACCTTGTACTAACCTAGTCCCAGGCTTGGTAACAGAGGAATTCGCTGCTAATGGAGGTACAGACACCCCCAAAGCCACTTCTCCAATACCAATACCTTCTGGGGAATTTTTACCAGAGTCAGTGCGGGTGGTGGGATTTTTCCTCAATGTCGTGGATCCTGATTGATTTAACTGCCCTGTCGTTTTCATAGTATGCCAATGGACAGCCAGAGACAAAATTGCTGTGCCAAAACAGAGGAACATTACCATCCGCGCTACAGATTCATTTCTTGCCATTGCCATCGCTTATTTTTTATCCCTGACCTATCTGGCTCTATAAAATTATGGACTACCCAGACCAGTCAATTAGCAAAAAATTTATCAATTATTATCAGTTGTCTCATTAGGCTGACAATATCTTCATAATTTAGCAGGAGTCAGGAGTATAAGAAGGTAATTCTCAATGCCTAATGCCCCATCACCCACACCCTGTTTTTGGTCAAGGGGTAGTAGTCAGTTGTTCAAGTGAATACATTTTACTAATTTTTTTCCCTAAACCCAAGACCCAGCAATGTACGCTCAACACTTTTTTAGTAATTCCTGATTTATACGGCTGTGGTTATCTCATAAATCCGTCACCTAGCGTCGGAACTTATGAAAAATTATCCTGTCTAATAGCAGGGGATAATTTAACGCCAGTAAGATCTATGAGTCAAGCGATTACGGTATCCTGGTCAAGGGTTGATGCAACTTATTCGGAAGCATCGGTGCAAGTTGACAAACTCTCAAATCACGATCTAATTTTACGCTGTCAAGCAGGACTGCGGCCAGATAAAGCTGCCTTTGCAGAACTCTTGCGTCGCTATCAGACTCAGGTTGATCGGGTTTTATACCACCTAGCCCCTGATTGGTCTGACAGAGCTGATTTAGCTCAAGAACTGTGGATTCGAGTCTATCGGAATATTAACCGATTACAAGAACCTGCTAAATTTCGGGGCTGGTTAAGCCGTATTGCCACTAACTTGTTTTACGATGAGTTGCGTAAACGCAAACGGGTGGTTAGTCCCCTATCACTCGATGCTCCTCGTTCGCTAGAAGATGGCGAAATGGATTGGGAAATTGCTGGTGACACTCCAGGTCCAGAAGAAGAACTGACAACCAGGGAATTTTACGAACAATTGCGATATGCGATCGCGGATTTACCAGAAGTATTCCGTACTACAATTGTTCTCAGAGAAATTGAAGGCATGGCTTATGAAGAAATCGCCGAAATTACAGGCGTTTCATTAGGAACAGTCAAATCGAGAATAGCTAGAGCCAGATCTAGATTACAAGCACAGTTGCAAACCTATCTAGATACCTAAATTTACAATCTGTTTCCTCTGTTCTATGGCAGAATTTAAACATATTAAAAATTCCTGCAAAAATAGATTTTTCCTGCCTCATGGAAGCAAATTTAACTAAATTCTCGTACTTAATCTCCTTTGTTTCACCGTGTATGAATTGGTAAAAACGTTAAAATGAATACTGATGCTCAGTTCTACGACCGTTCCCACTCCCAACTCTCTAGTGATGTATCAAATGGAATGGCTCAACATACCAATGAATTAACGGGTGCTATGGATATGGAGAAACACGATAACCAAGGGCATAAAGAAGCCGATCACTTCGAGTTATTGAGTGCTTATCTTGATGGTGAAGTGACAGCATCTGAACGTCGGCAAGTCGAAGAATGGCTGGCAACGGATGACTCAGTTCAATGCTTGTATCAGCGACTACTAAAGTTAAGGCAAGGTGTAAAGTCCATGCCTATACCAGCATCTCAAAACTCACCAGAAGTTACATTTGGACAGGTATGGAAACGTTTACGCAGCCGTACCCAGTTAAGTTGGTTGGTTGGTGGTGTAGCTGTAGCGGCTTGTGTCATCGGCTCAATATCTGGCTTAATTCCTGGTAATACAAACAAATTGCAACTAGTACAACAGAAAATACAACCAATAGCGGTCACAACAGAGCCAGCAGTCCCGGCTTCACCGCTAATGGTAGCGTTGAACAACCCAGTCATTGAAATTCCCAAAACAGCAATAGCTTTTCCAATAACACCAATTGATGAGTCAAAAACTCTGGAAAAAGACACAGAAAAAGACACAGAATTAGATATCAATTAATCAAGTCTAGCATTCAGGAGTTAGAAGTCAGGACTTGCTCCAACAACCATCTCGTTGAGGAATAAAACCTAGTTGGTGAAGTTTTTCGGGTGTCATCAAGTACACCCAAGCCCAACCTGAAGATAAGCCGGTTGACTCAAAAATCTCTATATATTCCCGATATTCCCGATTATAAAGGTTTTCTGTTATTGGTTTTGTGGAGTGATAATCTTCTAGAGTGTACCAACTCAAAAATGATCCAAAACGTCAGTCGCTTCAACAAAGGATTTAAACAAACCATTTTTTCTTCGACAAAAATACCCTTGCTGGAAAACTCTTTGTTTCGTGCCTTTTGTTCTGAGGTTAATTCTCCTTTACGTGGTTTCTTATAAGGTATGCTAATGTTCTTTCCTCCTTGATATGCTTTATCTCCTTCAAACATCTTCAAATATTTGGTTGTTATGGAACTTTTCTTGTTGCTCTCGAAATAAGCTAATATCAATGTTTGGGCCTTTTTCTCCTACTTCTACATCGATAATATCTTTTCCTTCTAGTAAGATGACAAAATGTGTGCTGCTTGTTCTTACCTGAAAAATACTTTTTTTGCTCCTGATTATTTGAAGGCCTTGCTCCTGGCTGTTCCATGCTGTCCACTATTAAGTGAAATTCCATTAATAGTTCTATCGAGATCGCATAATCGCTATCATGTTTTTCTACCTGTTCAAGGAGACTAGCAGGCAAAACATTTCCTAATGTCTCTAGCCAGTAATGAAATGTGTCCTTTGCTTCCGTTTTGGATATACTGAAATGCAAACCTAAAACCTCAAATGTTGGCATTTTCCTCAAATAGAACAAGCATAGACATACCTCTTCTTTTATCTCTAGTTTCGGTTTCCACCCTCCTCCTTTCTGATTTATATGTATCTTTTCACTTTCTATCTCAGGTTAAAGTTTTTTATGCTGTATTTCAGCTTGGGCTAACAAGTCTTGAAACTGATGGTTAGTTATTCCCAGTATTTGTTGTCTACGATGTGGATATTATTGAATATAATTAAGTGGATTTTTCCTTTTGGTAGACGATCAAAATTCCCTTCTAGCATTTTTTTGACACCAAGTTAATTTTCCTGATAGATCTAATGGTGAATTTTGTTGGCGCAGCCTGCTGGAAGCACTATTTTGTTAGCGTAGCTCTTCTGAAAGAAGCATTTTAAATTCACGGCGGTACTAGTTGATTCAATAGTTGTCGAATTACCTCAGATGTTGGGAGTTCTTCATCTTGATACCCTTTGATTTCTATCAACTGATAACGAACTTGCACTGCTGACAGCCTGGTATACAACCTTGTACTCTCAAAACTTGAGTCTGTTTGGCTTTGTGGCTCTACAATTGAGCGTATATCTTCTAGTAAGTTTGGTAGTCTATGTTCTGTTGGTTTTCTGCCTCTGAGCTGGAATGAGTCTGCTATCGATATTCCATGCCCTAACTCGTGTATCCCTTTCCGAATTGTGCGTCCCTAGTTCTCGTTCTGCAATTGTTGCTCCTCCTCGTCCCTATTCTTTCACTACCTCTGCCATGAATTGTCTTCGGTCACTTCCTTTTAGCTTTTATGCTGTCTTGATATACAACGACCTTAGGCTATCACTTATTTAGATTAATCATTCTGGAGACATAAAGCATACTGCATGCTAATTATTCTCTCAGTATCCCTAGTTTTGGATCATTTTTTCCTTGGATTACTCTTACATGGTTATATTTGAATTAGTGATCGCAAAGAACAGCAAAAATATCTAAAATCTAAGACGCTCTATCATACCAGAGAAATAATTGTGCAAGAGGTCTAATATATCAATGAAGATGGATATTGGTTTGATCTTAAGGGAAAACCATCGCTACCCCATCATTTGACAATACAGCGAGGTTGTGGCCTGTGCGGAATTTAGATCGATGACTTGTGGATGGTTGTGATTGGTTAAAGTATGATTTGCAGAATACTAATCAGTAAACCAAAAACTTTTTCTCCGAAGAGCGATTGATAAGTACTTGGTGGTGTGTAGTAATGTCGAAGACATAATATATTGATCGGTAGACATAAGTAATTATCAAAATTACTTATGTAGTACTAATTCAGAAGAAAAGATACTAACCTGATGGAAGATAAATGCCTTCAACGACTTGATATTTACGTTCAATAGCTTGAGATAAAAAGGCTAAGATCTGTTTCAGTACGAAAAGTGTACGATACATTAATCTACTACCTTTCCTTTTACAACTGATTCTAAGCCAAAGGAGATTAACCCAAATATTAACTAGAAGAAAGGATAAAGGATATACCAACAAATAATAATCTTAATACTGGATTTTTATGATTGCTTCTAATGCGACAAATATTTTTCCTCCGGTAACTAACGTGTCTCAAATTTTCACACTTGATAAAACCTTCCTAGTTGAACGTATTGGTTCACTGCCAGACTATTTGCAAGAGGAAGTAGATGATGGGTCAAGATTTTTTTATACCTCAAGTATGTAAGCTAACGAGTCTTTATGTTGTGGGATGGGAAGTGATCGCTCAGATATATTATCGGTGAGTGGCCTATTTTTTCTACCGTTGCTGACCTTAATTTTCAAGTCCCAGTAGTTACCGAAATATCAATTAACCAGCAAACTGTTTGTGGGAAAAGAATCACAATTAGTAACACAATAAATTGTAAAACCATAAAAGAAACGGCACTTTTATGAATATCAAATGTACTCACCTCTTTAGGGGCGACACTTTGTAAATAAAACAGAGAAAATCCCACAGATGGAGAAATAAAAGCCCTTTGTAAATTAATAGCTATTACCACCCCAAACCATACCATATCAATTTAAAGCTTGAGCAGTAGGTAAAAATAAAGGCATGGCAATAAGGCAAATCTCCATAAATTCCAGAAAAACTCCCAGAGCAAAGATTGCTAAATTACTAATAATTAAAAATCCCCAATATCCTCCTGGTAAACCTGTTACTAAATTAGTAATAAGAGTTTTTCCACCTAAGGCATCAAACACCAAGCTAAACATAGAAGAACAGAATAAAATCATCAGTACTAAAGCTGTAATTACTGCTGTAGAATGAGCAGCATCACGAATTAATTGCGGTGTTAAACGTTTATTAAAAGCTCTAAGAATAGAAGCACCAATTGCACCTACAGCGCCTGCTTCTGTGGGAGTCGCAACACCAAAGAGAATACTGGCTAATACTGCAAAAATTAAAAGAATAGGAGGAACAACGGCTTTAAAAACTTTCTTAATTAATTGACTACCTTGAGGAATTTCCACATCTGCAGAGATAGGTGGAACTTTTTCCGGTTGAAAAAAAGCTAGTCCTAAAATATAGAGAATATAAGAACCAGATAACATTCATCCGGGAATGAATGCCCCTAAAAATAAGTCTCCGACAGAAAGACCAATTTGATCACTAAGAATTACTAAGACTAAACTCGGAGGAATTAACTGGGCTAAACTACCGGAAGCAACTATTACCCCAGCAGCTAATTTTTTAGCATAGCCATAGCGGATCATTACAGGTAATGACAACATTCCCATGACAATTACTGTGGCGGCGACAACTCCGGTTGTTGGTGCTAAAACCATTCCTACTAAGACAACTGCTAACGCTAATCCTCACCGTAAACGACTTAAAAAAATCCCAATACTTTCTAATAACTCTTCAGCTAATCCTGATTCTTCTAAAAGTGTACCCAGAAAGACAAAAAATGGAATAGCGAGTAGAGTAAAATTAAATATTGTGCCAAACCAACTATTAGGTAATAGTAGTAGACGAGCAGGATTAAAAGCCACTACTGCTGTACCAACTAGTCCAAATACAATGGCTGTACCTGCAAAAGAAAAACCGACAGGATAGCCACTCTTTAAAATAAAGAAAAAGCCGACAAACATTAAAATTGCTAACCATTCAAAACCCATGATTTTACCTACTCAATACTTAATATTGATGTTTTCTGAAGTTTCTAAGCGAATTCTGTCTGCTAATTCTTGATAGCCTAATAATACTGCTAAATATTTAATGGCTTGAGAAATACTTTGTAGGAGTAGTAGTAATAAAGCTACAGGAATCATAGTTTTTATCGGTACTCGGGGTAAACCATTAGCATCAGGAGATATTTCCCAAGTCCCCCAACTACCATCATTACTTGACCTTCCCCAAGATTGTAAAACAGGATTGATTGAATGTTACCCAAATACCAAGTATACAAAAGGGAATTAAAAAAAAATTGTTCCAACGAGATCTACTAATGCGAGCCTTTTTTCACTCATGGTAGTATAGAGAAAATCTACACGTACATTTTCTCCATGACGTAAAATATAAACACAGCCGAATAAGAAAGTTACAGAAAATAAATACCATTGCAATTCTAATAAGGCATTAGAAGATAATTGCACCTCAAGGAAACGTCCTAGATAACGGACTACAACATTAAAGAAACCAACTCCAATTGTGAGTAATACTACCCAGTTAGATAACCATCCCAATTTATCAGCACAACTGTCAATAAACTGGGAGAATTTTAATAGTTTCCTGATGAAGGTTAATTTTTTTGAGTTACGCATACAAAATATAAATTAACGGTAAATCTTGGGCATACGGAAATGAGTATAAATAATTCAAAAACTCACTTCTCTATATTCCTGTTCCAAGCAAATAGTCTGACTTCCGACTTGTAGAAATTAAAGCACCTTATTTTACCTGAATTATTGCACAATAATGATATTGTGGAAATATCTTATGGTGAGTCAATAGGTAAGAATTCCCCTTTGTTCAGCCTACTTCTAAATTCACTATTGGTAGATCATCTCAATATTTATCAAATATTCTGACTCCTGACTCCTGAATTCTTAGGTTAATAGTATTAACTTCTATGAAACGTCGAGCTATTGTTAACAGATTAACTCAAAGTGCGATCGCAGCTACAGGAGTGGCCATAGTCGGTGGCTGTCAAAAAGCCCAAACTCAAGGCCCAAAGGGACAAGCAGACACCAGCAACTTACCCACGATTAAATGGCAAATGGCTACTAGTTGGCCATTATCCTTAGAGACAATCTTTGGCGGAGCGCAGGTTTTAGCAGATTGTGTCAAAACCCTAACCAACGGTAAATTTATCATCGAACCCTGTGCAGCAGGAGATATAGCCCCCGGTTTAGAAGTTCTCAATGTTGTTTCTCAAGGTGCAGTGCAAGCAGGACATACTGCCGCTTATTACTACATTGGTAAAAGTCCCTCCTTAGCTTTTAGTACATCAGTACCTCTTGGACTCAATGCCCAACAACAAAATGCTTGGTTATATGAAGGGGGTGGTTTAGCCAAACTGCAAGAAATTTATGCCCGTAAATTTAATGTGATTCAATTTCCGGCGGGAAATACGGGTACACAAATGGGAGGATGGTTTCGTAACGAAGTCAAAACACTCAATGACCTCAAGGGTCTGAAAATGCGTATTCCCGGTTTAGGTGGACAAGTTATCGCCAAACTAGGGGTAACAGTGCAGACTCTACCAGGGGGGGAAATCTTCCAAGCCTTACAAACAGGGGCTATTGATGCGGCTGAGTGGGTGGGACCTGATGATGATGAAAAATTAGACTTAAATAAAGTCGCTAAATTTTACTATTATCCTGGTTAGTGGGAACCAGGCCCAACTCTAGAAGTACAAATTAATTTAGACGAATGGAAAAAGCTACCACCTCTCTATCAAGCAGCTTTAGAAACGGCTGGATATCAGTCGAATACAAAAATGTTAGCTCGTTATGATGCCCAGAATACTCAGGCATTAGAGAAACTATTAAAAACTGGGATTCAAGTTCATGCTTATAGTCAGGAAATTTTGGAAGCAGCGGAAAAAGCTTCTTTTGAGAATATGATGAATTTGCAGCTAAAGACGCTGATTTTAAAGCAGTTTATGAACAGTGGAAACCCTTTAGAGACCGGATGTATGCTTGGAACAATCTGAATGAAGGCAGTCTTAGCCGTTATGCTTATGGGAAACTGAAATTAGGGAATTAGTTTAGGGCTTGTTGACAGAGTTTTTTGGTGATACTATGTTGCCAAAAAATTCTGTAAATCCTTATTTTGACATCACAAAACGCCAACTTGATTAGAATCAATTTTTCCTTTTTGCGATTTCCAAGAAATAAATTATCCAAATAAATCTATCCCTTACGCTAGGCGTTAGCCATTTCAGACAAAATATACTAACCTACTTAAAATCAATTTTAATTTTCACTTTTATGTCCGATATCTAGATTATGCCACAATAGCGAAGAGTGATCGCATTGCTCAACCTAGATATCTCTAACAGCATTAGGAGTTTTACTTGTGGAGTCCCCTCAAAAAACTTTATACCACCCAGCCACAATTGAGGAAAAATGGCAAAAAATATGGTCAGAACTTGCCTTAGATAAAACACCTGAAGATCACAACAAGCCAAAATTCTACGCGCTGTCTATGTTCCCCTACCCATCCGGTAGCTTGCACATGGGTCACGTCCGTAACTATACAATTACTGATGTGATTAGCCGCATCAAACGGATGCAAGGGTATCGGGTATTACATCCTATGGGTTGGGATGCCTTTGGACTACCAGCAGAAAACGCCGCCATTGATAGAGGTGTACCCCCTGCCAGATGGACATATCAGAATATCGACCAGATGCGGCAACAATTACAGCGCCTGGGTTTATCCTTAGATTGGGAATGTGAGCTTGCTACCTGTTCCCCAGATTATTACAAATGGACTCAATGGATTTTTCTGCAATTTTTAGCAGCAGGTTTAGCTTATCAAAGAGAAGCCGCAGTTAACTGGGACCCCATCGACCAAACTGTATTAGCAAACGAACAAGTTAATAACGAAGGACGTTCTTGGCGCAGTGGTGCAATAGTAGAACGTAAATTATTGCGTCAATGGTTTTTCAGAATTACCGACTACGCTGAGGAATTGTTGGATGACCTAGATAAATTAACAGGTTGGCCGGAAAGAGTCAAATTAATGCAAGCCAACTGGATAGGAAAATCCATCGGGGCATATTTAGAATTTCCGATTGTTGGGTTAGATGAAAAAATCGGCGTTTATACCACCCGTCCCGATACCATTTATGGTGTTAGCTACATCGTATTAGCCCCAGAACATCCCTTAACTCAAGTGGTTACCACTTCAGAACAAAAATCTGCGGTAGAAGCCTTTATTAAAGAAATTACTAACCAAAGCGAGTTAGAACGAACAGCGGAAGATAAACCAAAAAACGGTATTCCTACCGGTGGGAAAGCTATTAACCCCTTCACTGGGGAAGAAGTACCGATTTGGATAGCTGATTATGTTCTCTATGAATATGGTACAGGTGCGGTGATCGGTGTACCTGCCCATGATGTGCGAGATTTCAAATTTGCCAAAGAACATAATTTAGCCATCAGATTTGTAATTTTACCAGAAGTTGGTACAGATGAAACTTTAAAAGCAGCATATACAGAAGTAGGAATTTTGGTTAATTCTGGTGACTTCAATGGCATGAATTCTATAGATGCGAAAAAAGCCATTGTCGAATTTGCAGAAAAAGAAAACTTTGGTAAATCACGGGTACAATATCGCCTTAGAGATTGGCTAATTTCTCGTCAACGTTATTGGGGCGCACCTATCCCAGTCATTCACTGTCCTAACTGTGGTATTGTCCCAGTACCAGATAAAGATTTACCTGTACAATTACCGGAAGAAATTGAATTAAGTGGTCGTGGTGGTTCGCCTTTAGCACAGTTAGAAAGTTGGGTAAATGTGCCTTGTCCTAGTTGCGGTACTCCTGCAAAACGGGAAACTGACACCATGGATACTTTTATTGATTCTTCCTGGTATTTTTTGCGTTATCCTGATGCGAAGAATAAAGAAAAGATTTTTGATTCCAATAAGGTAAATTATTGGATGCCCGTAGATCAATATGTGGGTGGAATTGAACACGCAATTTTACACTTGTTGTATTCGCGCTTCTTGACTAAAGTCTTGAGAGATAGAGGTTTTTTAAACTTTGATGAACCATTTCAAAAGTTGTTAACTCAGGGAATGGTACAGGGTTTAACTTATATGAACCCGAAAAAAGATGGAAAGGATAAGTGGATCGCCTCTCATTTAGTTGATGCTAATAATCCTGTAGATCCGGAAACAGGAGAACCTTTAAAACATCTCTATGCAACCATGTCCAAATCAAAAGGAAATGGTGTTGCACCAGAAGATGTTATTAATAAATATGGCATAGATACGGCGCGGATGTTCATCTTATTTAAAGCACCTCCTGAGAAAGATTTAGAGTGGGATGAGGCTGATGTTGAGGGACAATTCCGCTTTTTAAATCGCGTTTGGCGGTTGGTTACTGATTATGCTGCGGCGGGAGTTTGTAAGCCAAAATCAGAACTTGATAAATTAAGTAAAGGTGAAAAAGATTTGCGTCGGGCAATTCATATTGCAATTCAGGCAATTACGGAAGATGTGGGAGATGAATATCAGTTCAATACCGCAATTTCGGAATTGATGAAGTTAAGTAATGCCTTGACTGATGCAAGTTGCAATAATTCACCAATTTATGCCGAAGGGATTCAAACTTTGGTGATTATGTTAGCACCTTTTGCACCGCATATTGGTGATGAATTGTGGCAATTGTTGGGGAATAAAAACTCAGTACATACCCGAACTTGGCCAAGTTTTGATCGTGCGGTGTTGATAGCTGATGAAATCACTTTGGTGATTCAAATTATGGGTAAAACTCGCGGTTCTATTCAAGTTCCTTCGCACTTAGAGAAAGCTGAGTTGGAAAAATATGCTCTTGAGTCAGAGGTTGCACAGCGTTACATTGAAGGGAAGGAAATTAAGAAAGCGATCATTGTTCCTGGTAAGTTAGTGAATTTCGTTTTGGGTTAATTTTGGTTTGTAGGTTGGGTGGATGGAAACCTAACCTAGAGACTTAATCACTACAAGGTTTTAAACCCAAACATATTTAATTTTCACTAGATGTCCAGTGTGTAAACCCAGTAATTAAATAACCCATTCATGATCTGGATCGTCAAGGGCTGCTGTTACTGATTACAAATTACCAAAATCTTTAAAGGGACTAGACTTTGCAATGTATGATGACACTTCTTACCCGAGTAATACTTTTCTTGTTCTTGATTGTCTCCAGGTCTTTCTCTAACTTGCTCATAGCTATCTACGATTAATTCATAATCTGTCAGTATTTCTTTAACTATTTCATAGTCAGAGGCGTTTTTTTACCTGTTCAAGTAAACTATATGGCAGTAATTCTCTTATGAGTGGCAACCAGTAATTAAATGTACTATTTGCTGTAGATTCGCTGACTCCAAATTGAATTCCTAGTAGTTGAAATCTTGTCATGGGCTAGACTGTACCAAAACGGGAGAACTGTACCCTAAGGAATTAAAGCAGGTCATGAAATGATTGTATAACAATGCTTTCAGCCATCACGCTCCATCATTTTTTTATTCTCAGAGCGTGCAAATTATCAAGACTGCTCACTGACTTCAAATTCCAAATATAATCTACCAGTCAAATTGATGTGCTCCCAACCTATAGCTAATAAATGTTGCAAGTATTCTTCCGGGATAGTCATCCCCTCGGATTTCAACTAAATTTACCGCATTCTCTAAATATAGAGTATTGCATCATAACAATTGCTACAATAGTTAAATTCAAACCACTCCCACGTAAAGACTGGTCTTGAAAAGAACGGTCACGCATTTCTCCCAAACGGTGAAAGAAAACTGCCCTAGAAAGACAATAACTTGCTAATTTCTTTCATATTTCTCCTGCTATCTCTTTTAAAGATGTTTAAATACATCATTCCTCTCTTTGCGCCTCTGCATGAGATAAAAGAATCTGTAACTTCCCACCGAAAAAATTAATCATAGGTAAGATGACACCAAAGCACCAAACCAATACACTAAGAACATTCGTGCAAATACCTCTTACCGGAGTTGGAAATGACATTAGCCAGCACTCGACAAATAAAGCCATTATCAGACACAGAATTACAAAAAATCAACGCTTATTGGCGTGCAGCGAACTATCTCTCAGTCGGACAAATATACCTCCTCGACAACCCCCTACTGAAAGAACCGCTAAAAATAGATCATGTTAAACCGCGTTTGTTAGGACATTGGGGAACAACTCCAGGGCTGAACTTAATATATGCCCACCTCAATCGCGTCATTAAAAAAGATGACCTCAGCACCATTTATATAGCTGGGCCTGGACACGGTGGACCCGGACTCATCGCTAATACTTACTTGGAAGGAACATACAGCAAATATTACCCCAACATCTCCCAAGATGCTGAGGGGATGCGAAAACTGTTTAAACAATTCTCTTTTCCTGGTGGTATTCCCAGTCACGTCGCACCGGAAACCCCTGGTTCTATCCATGAAGGAGGAGAACTAGGTTATGCTTTAGTTCACGCCTACGGTGCTGCTTTTGACAACCCTGATTTAATTGTCGCTGCTGTTGTCGGTGATGGAGAAGCAGAAACGGGCGCTTTAGCTACCAGTTGGCATTCTAACAAATTCCTCAATCCTGTTACTGATGGTGCGGTTCTTCCCATTTTACATTTAAATGGCTATAAAATTAGCAATCCTACTATTTTAGCACGGATACCCCATGAAGAACTAGAAAGTTTGTTTATTGGCTATGGCTATAAACCATACTTTGTGGAAGGTTCTGAACCTGCGGATGTTCACCAAAAAATGGCGGCAACTTTAGATACAGTTATTGCCGAAATTCAAGGTATCCAAAGAGAAGTGCGGATACATGGTTTCAAAGAGCGATCGCAATGGCCGATGATAATATTACGCACTCCTAAAGGTTGGACTGGACCAAAGGAAGTAGATGGTAAGAAAACAGAAGATTATTGGCGATCGCACCAAGTCCCATTTGGTGATATAGCTGGTAGAGCAGAACATCTGCAACTACTAGAAGACTGGATGAAGAGTTACAAACCAGAAGAACTCTTTGACGCAAACGGTCAACTCGTTCCCGAACTCGCAGAACTCGCACCTACAGGTCAGCGTCGCATGGGAGACAACCCCCACGCAAACGGGGGTATATTGCTGCGTGATTTAATCATGCCAGACTTTTGCAACTATGCAGTAGAAGTTCCGAAACCAGGAACAGTTAACGCAGAAGCCACCAAAGTTACCGGCAAATTCCTGCGGGATATCATGAAAGAAAACCAGGAAAGCCACAACTTTCGAGTTTTCGGACCCGACGAAACCGCATCTAACCGCATCGACCCAGTATTAGAAGTCACAAATCGCACTTGGGTTGCTAAAACTCTCCCGGAAGATGACCATTTATCACCTAATGGTCGGGTAATGGAAATGCTTAGTGAAACAAACTGTCAAGGATGGTTAGAAGGATATCTGCTTACAGGTCGTCATGGTTTCTTCTCCTGTTATGAAGCATTTATTCATATCATTGACTCGATGTTTAACCAACACGCTAAATGGTTAAAAACAACTCGTCATATTTCCTGGAGAAAACCAATTGCATCTTTAAATTATCTTCTCACTTCCCATGTTTGGCGACAAGATCATAACGGTTTCTCTCACCAAGATCCTGGTTTTCTAGATCATGTCATTAACAAGAAGGCCGAAATTATTCGCATCTATCTGCCACCTGATGCTAACACTTTGTTATCAGTCATCGACCACTGTTTAAGAAGTCGTAACTATGTCAATGTCATTGTGGCTGGAAAACAACCAGCATTACAATATTTAGACATGGATACAGCTATTAAACACTGTACTAAAGGTTTAGGAATTTGGGAATGGGCAAGTAGTGATCAAGGTGGTGAAACTGATGTAGTGATGGCTTGTGCTGGGGATATTCCTACTTTAGAAACCTTAGCAGCAGTGGATATTTTGCGTCAGAATTTCCCAGAATTAAAAGTGCGGGTAGTGAGCGTAGTTGATTTGATGAAACTACAGCCACAAAGTGAACATCCTCACGGTTTAAGCAGCAAAGATTTTGATACTATTTTCACCACTGATAAACCGATTATTTTTGCTTTTCATGGTTATCCTTGGTTAATTCATCGTCTCACCTATCGTCATACTAACCACAAAAATCTTCATGTCCGTGGTTATAAGGAAGAAGGAACAACAACCACACCTTTTGATATGGTGGTGATGAATGATCTAGATAGATTCCATCTGGTCATGGATGTAATTGACCGTGTACCCAAATTGGGTTATAAAGCCGCTTATGTGAAGCAGAAATTACAGGATAAGTTGATTGAACATAAGTATTACATTGAGAAACACGGTGAAGATATGCCGGAAATTCGAGATTGGACTTGGTCTTATTAGAATTATTAGAATAGGAATATAGGGACGTTTTTTATATATAAGCGTCTCGACTTTTGTTTGGGGTAAATATTTAAAACAAAATAGAAAATCCTATTACATTAGTCAAGATGAATGGAATATTTCTTTAGAAGAAGAAGTTGAATTAGCAATAGGTGATGCTAGTATTGAAGTCATGAATGGAATATATAATGAATTCCAAATAGCAGAAATGGTAGATAAAATCCAGGTTATTTCCACTGCTTTAAAATTTATAGAATTGACTTATGCTTATTCCGTTAAATATTTATCAAAAGCTATTACATAAATTTTGATTCAATTACCCGGTCGTGAAGATGAGAAATTAGGTAAAAGTTAATACATTTCTGGATAGTTAATTGAGAAAGTATTGCTATATAAACTGTTTATTTTTCGATGTGTTGCCATCATTTTTTCATTTGGTATAGATTATCAATACGTACAGCAGGAATCAGGAGTCAGGAGTAAACGTCTCTTGCTATCTTGGTTTCAATTTAGATTCTGTACCTGATTGATATGCGATCTGCTATCTATTTAAACACAGATATATGGCTATTTCAATAATGTATCTAATATTAACTAATATTAATAACTAATAACTAATAGCTAATAACTAAACCTTAAAATATGCCGGCTAAATCAGCTTCATACCTTTTTTAACTGTAAGACTCAGCTAAGTCAGAGTAGAATTAACCCGGCCAATAATCCTTGGTTGAATATCTAAATACATGAGGTTAAATTTTGGTGGAGTTAAAAGTTGGTATCAATGGATTTGGTCGTATCCGTCGACTTGTACTGCGGGCGGGAATTAATAACCCTAAGATTGAACTTGTGGGTATTAATGATTTAGTTACACTGGATAATCTTGCTTATCTTTTAAAGTACGACTCTACACACAGTAAATTAAAAGGTAAGGTGGAAGCTAGAGAATATCGAATGATAATCGATGGTCATTTTATCCCTTGTGTGTCGGTAAGAAATCCGGCGGAATTGCCTTGGGGTAAATTAGGCGTAGATTAATTATGTTGTTGAATGTACTAGACTTTTCACCGACTATGCTGGGGCCGAAAACCATCTGAAAGCTCGTGTGAAGCGAGTTGTAATTTCTGCACCTACCAAGGAAGCAGACAAGGTAAAAACAATGGTGATGGGTGTAAATCATCAGTTGTTTGATCCAGCAAAGGATTTAATTGTTTTCAATGCTAATTGAACTACAAATTGTTTAGCCCCGATTGCTAAAGTTATCATTGATAACTTTGGTTTAACTAAAGGGTTAATGACTACAGTTCACGCGATGACAGCTACTGAACCCACAGTAGATGGCCCAAGTAAAAAAGATTGGCGCGGTGGACGTGGTGCAGCCCAAAATATTATTCCCTCTTCCACAGGCACGGCTAAGGCTGTGGCTTTGGTGTTACCGGAGTTGAAGGGTAAGTTAACTGGTATAGCTTTCCGAGTTCCAACACCGGATGTCTCTGTAGTTGACTTGACTTTCAAAACTGCTAAAGCTACCAGTTACAAAGAAATTTATGCAGCGATGAAAAAGGCATCTGCGGGTGAGTTAGCAGGTGTTTTGAGTTACACCGATGAGGAAGTAGTATCTACTGATTTTCAAGGTGATACCCATTCCAGTATTTTCGACGCAGGTGCAGGAATTGAATTAAATTCCAATTTCTTCAAAGCTGTCTCTTGGTATGACAACGAATGGGGTCATTCCAACTGTGTTATTGATTTGATGTTGTCAATGGCAGAGAAAGAGTGATTTAGGTAATTGGGGATTGGGGATTGGGGCTTATGAAGTCCACGCCCAAACTTTTCACCATTTGCGGTGTATTAGTAGTGAGTTACAAAGACCGATGGCTATTCTGCAAGATTTGTGTGGTCTGAAGATTCGTTTGGGGAAGCTACCACCGGAAGGGTTGATCCTGGAAACGGGTAGTGAAGTTATCTTTCTCTTGCAGGAAAAGGGTGAAAGTATTTATGAAATTCCCCTAGCACTACCAACTTTATTCGCGATAATGCGACCTGGTGAACCGATTTTGATTAATGATCGTCGTGTGAAGTTGACGGTGACCGAATCGTGATGCTGATAAAATTAGTGCTCATGTCCATAATTGGGGGGTTGATTTCTACTCATAAGGGTGTGAATTTACCTGCTACTCCATTACCTTTGAGTTCAATCACGGAAAAGGATTTGATAGATTTGCGGTTTGGTATTCAGTTGGGTGTAGACTGGGTGGCAGTTTCTTTTGTGCGATCGCCCCAAGATTTAGAACTAGCACAACGCATGATTGAAGCTACTGGTGCCAAAATTCTTCGCGTCATTGCTAAAATTGAACGCCCTGAAGCTCTAGCAGAGCTAGATGATATCCTCAAAGTTGCTGATGCAATTATGATTGCGCGGGGTGATTTAGGCGTAGAAATGCCTCTTCACGAAGTTCCTCTGATTCGAAAAGATATCACTCGTCGCTCTAATATTGCTGGTAACCCCGTAATTACGGCTACTCAAATGTTAGAGTCGATGATTAGCGCCCCTGACTCTACCCGCGCTGAAGCCACTGACGTTGCGAATTCTATCTTGGATGGTACGGGTGCGGTGGTGCTGTCTGGAGAAACTGCTGTAGGTGAATATCCCATTAGGGCTGTTCAGACGATCCACACTGTGCAAACAGAAAAGGTGCTGGAGGAGGGTGCTAAACACACCTGGAATAGTGAAGTGGGTTGTCTGAGTGTCATGGAATCAGTAGCCCAAGCAGTGTGTCGAATTGCTTATGAAAGGCGGGCTAAAGCTATTCTTTATCAGACTACTTCCAGGAGTACAGCTAGACTAATTTCTAAATACCCTCCCCTGAGTTTGATTATTACTCTCACCTCTAAGGCTATTGCTTACCCTCAGTAAGGAAAGTGGATTAAATAAGGTGTAAGAGTGGCAATAATATCTATACCCTAGAAGGGTAGATGGAGAACTAGTAGATGATGCCCCCTGACCCTGGTGAA
>ERZ1034419.74-NODE-74-length-21562-cov-38.358348_pt1 | contig 21562 bp, 27 predicted proteins | sample MGYA00520531_ERZ1034419 | MGnify/ENA primary metagenome ERZ1034419 (study PRJEB33736, sample SAMEA104288485) | Azolla nilotica | place: Sudan | collected 1982 | study: EMG produced TPA metagenomics assembly of the PRJEB19522 data set (Is there foul play in the leaf... | reverse complement strand
AGGGGGCATCATCTACCAGTTCTCCATCTACCCTTCTGCTGTATAGATATTATTGACACTCTTACACCTTATTTAATCCACTTTCCTTAGCCTTTTTATATCTAAATCTAAATTAGGACTTCGGTACTTGAAACACAGAGTGGAGAGTTGATTTAGAAATGTCCTCGCTTCAAAACTTGTTCAACTCCTGGGGCTGTATCATCTATCAGAGTTTGTGTCTTATTAATCTTTCTTTGAAAGACATCAGGATGGTATTTTGAAGCATCAATAAAATCTGCATATTCTTGCCTATATAACTTTCTTGTTTCTGGATTTCTGTACTCTTGGTAAACAGTTGAGGCGATACGTCTGGATTTTCTAACTGTTCTAACAATTAACACATTATCAATTTGAGTAGAGGTAATAGAAACTGGGGTCATGTCGAGAAACTCACAAACTAAAAAGTAAAGTAAGCTAGGATTGTTCAGATAGGCAACGAGTGTATGATAGATAGTGTGGAGTTGGAATTTTGGGCATGATTGTATTTTTACAGTAAATGATAATAAGATTAATGCTAAATATTAGGTTGGTGATTATAAATGGGAGAGTTAGATGTAATAGGTATTTTATCTATTGCCTCAATCAAAGCGGATTTATTTTTTCCTGCAACCATTTTTAAGCCCATACTTAAGTCAGTTATTCTTCTAGGCATTTAATCTAAAATAATTGATGATAGACTAATAGATGTTGTTGATAAATTCAACTAATCTTCAACTTGAAACTTCCCAAATCTATTCTTAGAAATTTGACTTTGATGATTTCCTAAATCTAGTAATCTTACCTAAGGTGTCTAAAATGATTTTCTCGATAGGTTCAGCGTCTACATATATCTTAAAAAGATTTTCTTGAAATTCTGATATTTCCCATTCTTGGATATCATAAGCTTCAAAAAGTATGGGTTGTGGGAAATATCTCGTTAGCTTTTCAGTTACTGAACTAATTAATGCTTCACGCTTCTTTGTGGGAAATATCTCGTTAGCTTTTCAGTTACTGAACTAATTAATGCTTCACGCTTCTTTGATTGTAGATTTAATTGTAGATTAATAGGACAAAACCATACTTTTTCCCTGGGTTACACTGTTGGGGGTCACGCCTGGCATTTTTGGCACAATAATCAGCAGACCAGGAAAGGGTTAAAACATAAAAATCAAATTTACCTGGTGTTCCAGAATTTTGAGCAGCCGCAAGATTAGGTAAGGCGAGGCTGGTTATTAATAGGGAACATGCGACGACAAGTTTATTGATCTGCATATTAACAACGGGTTGCCTTGGTAATAAAAGTGTGCAGATTTACACTACCTCATTTTGGTAACAAAAAATTGATCAGCCTTGGCGGTGCCAATTTAGAATTTTAGATTTTAGATTTTGGATTAGAAGCAGGTTATATCCACTACTCCCTTCCCAGTATGGAATTAGGGGTGTGGGATTCCAGCTTACGCAGAAGCATTATCCCTCTACCCCATTACTATGAGCTTATTCTTTTAGTAGGAAGGGAGTAGGAATTATAGCAGTGGACAAGATAGTTAGGACATTCTGAAAAGCTAAAACTGACTCATGACAAGGGTTTTACTTTTGTATTTGGCCTTCTGCTATCAACCAATTTTTCAAGGGTGGGCATTGCCCACCACATGGTATTACACTTTAAATTTCTCAGTAATCCGGTTCATTGCTTCTTGGACATTCTCCCGACTGTTAAACGCAGAAATACGGAAATAACCTTCACCCGAAGCACCAAAACCAGAACCAGGAGTTCCCACAACGTTGACGGTTTGCAATAATTTATCGAAAAATTCCCAACTGGATAAACCATTAGGTGTTTTTACCCACACATAGGGAGCATTCACTCCACCATAAACTGATAACCCCGCATTGGTGAGTTGTTCGCGGATAATTTTGGCGTTTTCTAAATAGAAACTTACCAAAGCTTTAATTTGTACTTGTCCTGCTTCAGAATAAACCGCCTCCACACCCCGTTGTACGATATAGGAAACACCGTTGAATTTGGTAGATTGACGACGATTCCAGAGTTTCCACAGTTCTACATCAGAACCATCTGCGGCTTTTCCGGTGAGGTTTTTGGGAACGACTGTTAAAGCACAACGAGTACCGGTAAAACCTGCGTTTTTGGAAAAAGAACGAAATTCGATCGCACAATCTCTAGCACCTTCAATTTCATAGATAGAATGGGGGAGGGTAGGATCGGTAATGTAGGCTTCGTAAGCAGCATCAAAGAAAATGATTGAACCGTTGGCTTTGGCATAATTTACCCACGCTTGTAAATGTTCCCTGGTTGCGCTTGCACCGGTGGGATTATTGGGAAAGCAGAGATAAATTAAATCAACTTTCTGGGAAGGAATTTCTGCTGTGAAATTGTTATCTGCGGTGACAGGGAGATAAACTAAACCTTCAAATTCGCCTTTTTCGTTGGCTTCACCAGTGTTACCCGCCATGACATTAGTATCGACGTAAACGGGATATACAGGGTCGGTAACGGCGATAACGTTATTTTTGCCGAAAATCTCTAAAATGTTGCCTGTATCACACTTAGAACCATCGGAAATGAATATCTCATCGGCTTCTATAGCTGCGCCCCGTGCTTGGAAATCTTGGACGGCGATTTTTTCCCGTAACCAAGGATAACCTTGTTCTGGGCCATATCCTTTGAAAGTTGAGCGATCACTCATTTCTTCCACTGCTTTAATCATAGCAGTCCGACAAGCTTCTGGCAAGGGTTCAGTGACATCACCAATACCTAAGCGGATGATTTTTGCATCTGGGTTAGTTTGCGCGAAGGCATTTACCCGACGGCCAATTTCGGGAAACAGATAACCAGCTTTCAGTTTCAGGTAGTTGTCGTTAACAGTAGCCATTGTAGATTTTTCAGAAACGCACTAAAATAGCTTACTGTAATTAATGTCTGGGATAGCTTGGTAGCTGTTGATAGACTATTTAATGGAGAATAAAAAAACAAGAAGCCGCTACAGGTATTATCCTATGGCGACATTTATAATTTCAGCCTACAACAACTTGTAATAATCTTGGGTGCAAGCTACACAATGTTGTGCAGTATTAGTTACTAACAAAGCTGCGACGACGATGCGCCATTACCACACCACTAGCTAGTAAACCTAGACTGAAGATTGTGGTAGGTTCGGGAACAGCCTTAGTAAGTACCTACGCAAAAATATTGAATCGGTTTTTCAACACGATTAAAATAGCTGTATTCCTGCAATCTCATTATTCATGATTTCATATCTTGATCATGCCCAAATTTCGATCATTATTCCTGTTCTCAACGAAGCGAATAATATTAAAGCTGCAATTACCAGCACTCAACCCAGTCATAATGTAGAAGTTATAGTTGTTGATGGTGGATCAAACGATGATACAGCGGTATTAGCCCAATCATTAGGTGTAACTGTTATTTCTTCTCCTCCCGGTCGCGCTGTACAAATGAATACAGGTGCAGCAATAGCTAGTGGTGAAATTTTGTTATTTCTCCATGCTGACACCCGCTTACCTACTGGATTTGATGCCATGATTCGCACAGTATTAAAACCTTCAGGGATTGTCGCTGGTGCTTTTACATTGCGGATAGATTCGCCGCATTGGGGGTTACGGTTGGTAGAGTGGGGAGTAAAATGGCGATCGCATCTTTACCAATTACCCTACGGTGATCAAGCTATTTTTTTAACCAGATCAGCATTTAACGAAGTTGGCAATTTTCCCCAAATGCCCATCATGGAAGACTTTGTACTAATTAACAAGTTAAAATACCTAAATAAAATTGCCATTCTTGATGTTCCTGTAACTACATCACCACGAAGATGGTTAAAAAAGGGAATTTTCATGACTACCATACTGAACCAAATCATCATCATTGCCTATTTACTCGGTGTTTCACCACAACGCATTTGTAAATGGTATCGTCGAGAAAAATTCAGCAGAATTTAAGGTATGAATTATCAATTAAAAATTAGAAACTTATACAAGTTTCTGAAGCTGACTACTTTAATTACTTTTACATTATTGATAATTAGCTTATTATATCCAGACTTTGCCTTAGCACAGCCATCTCTCAATACATCTACTTTCAGTCCTCAAGGAATTTTAAGAAATGCTTTGCAGTGGATTGAAGATTTGGGTACTATTGGAGCTATAGCCTTTATTAGCATTTATATTACTGCTACCATTGCCTTTTTACCAGGATCGATTTTAACTTTAGGTGCAGGAGTTGTTTTTGGCATAGTTTGGGGTTCTATTTATGTATTTATTGGTGCAACTCTCGGTGCTACAGCAGCATTTTTCGTAGGACGTTATGTAACTAGAGGTTGGGTTTATCAGAAAATCGCAGGTAACAAAAAATTCGCGGCTATTGACCAAGCAGTAGGAGAAGAAGGATTGAAAATTGTTTTATTAACGAGACTTTCTCCCATCTTTCCTTTTAGTTTATTAAACTATGCTTTGGGAATTACTGGTGTTTCTCTCAAAGATTATTTTATTGGTTCAGTAGGGATGATTCCTGGAACGATTATGTATGTTTACATCGGTTCTTTAGCAGGAAATTTAGCTCTGATTGGTACAGAGTCTCAACCTACAAATCCCACTCTCACATGGATAATCAGAATAGTTGGGTTTATGGCCACCGTTGCAGTTACAATTTATGTAACTCGGATAGCCAAGAAAGCTTTAGATGAGGAAGTATCATAAAATAATTTGTGAGCATTCAGCCAATGCCTGACGGCACGCTACGGGAACAGCCATCAGCAGTCAGCTTTTTCAGGCTAACGCCAAAAATACCTATTTGATAACTAACCAATTTCTCAAACATTCTGACTCCTGAATTCTTACAATAATTCATAACTCGTAATCCGTGATTTCTTTCTGATTTTTCCTAGAAAATGTTAAATATAAAACTGACAAAATATTGCTAAAGGGGTATCTCTTGTAAGGAGAACATCCTGAATATTTTACCTAAAGACTGTCGAAAATCTAGTTTATACTTCAGAATTCAGAGGTAATACTAATGTCAAATTTAGAATTTGAGAGAATCACAGTTCTACCAATGGATGAATATAATCAAAGGCTGGTAGCTAATGTTCATCCTGAAAATTGGGTGAATCCTCAACCAGCTGATTGTTATGATTTGGTAGTCATTGGTGCGGGTACAGCAGGATTAGTTGTAGCTGCAGGTGCTGCGGGTTTAGGTTTGGGTTTAAAAGTGGCATTAATTGAAAAAAATCTCATGGGTGGAGATTGTTTGAATATTGGTTGTATACCGTCTAAATCTCTAATTCGGTCTGCACGTGTAATTGGTGAAATGTGGAAAGCTAAGGATTTAGGTGTGAATATTTCCCAACACATTAATGTTGATTTTGCTACAGTAATGTCCAGATTACGACGAATTAGAGCAGGTATTAGTCATCATGATTCCGCAGCCAGATTTAAAAATTTAGGAGTTGATGTTTTTTTAGGTGAGGGTAAATTTGCTAGTAAAAATACTATAGATGTTGATGGTCAAATCCTCAAGTTTAAAAAAGCTGTTATTGCGACTGGTGCAAGAGCAATTAAACCAGAAATTTGCGGTATTGAAGCAGCAGGTTATTTAACTAATGAAAACCTTTTTTCTCTGATACAAAAACCGGAAAAATTGGCGGTCATTGGTGGTGGCCCCATTGGTTGCGAATTAGCACAAGCCTTCCGACGCTTGGGTTGTGAGGTAACATTATTTCATAATGGTTCACACATCCTCAATAAAGAAGATAGGGAAGCAACGGATATTTTGGAACGAGTTTTTACTGATGAAGGTATTCGCTTGGTGCTCAATTGTCAGTTAGAAGAAGTGGTGACAGTAACGGAAGGAAAACGACTTTATTTTTCATCTCATGGTAATCGAGATTCGGTGACTGTAAATGAAATTTTAGTAGGTGCAGGACGTATACCAAATGTGGAAGGTTTGAATTTAGAAGCAGTGGGTGTGGAGTATGACCAGAAACTGGGTGTGAAGGTGAATGATTATCTACAAACTACTAACTCTAATATTTATGCAGCGGGTGATATCTGCATGAATTGGAAGTTTACCCATGTAGCTGATGCGGCAGCCAGAATAGTCATTAAAAATACACTGTTTTCTCCGTTTGGTTTGGGACGTTCTCAGCTAAGTAGTCTGGTAATACCTTGGGTAATATATACTGACCCAGAAATTGCTCATGTGGGGATATACGCAGATGAGGCAGAAAAATTGGGTATTGAGATAGAGACGATTAAGATTGGTTTTAATAATGTAGATCGTGCGATCGCAGATAGTCAAGAAGCAGGACTTTTGAAGATTCACCACAAAAAAGGATCAGATGAAATTATCGGTGCAACAATTGTTGCTAGTCATGGAGGTGAGATGATTTCGGAAATTACTACAGCAATTGTGAATAAAATTGGTTTAAGTAAATTAAGTAGTGTCATTCATCCTTATCCAACTCAGGCCGAAGCCATTAAAAAAGCAGCGGACGCTTATCGACGCACACTGCTAACACCAAGAACTAAAAAACTTTTAGGATTCTTAACTAAGTTTTCTTGATGGGGTTATCTTTAACATAATTCAGGAGCCAGTTAACTGATAACTGATTAAAGTTCTGATGCCGTATCAGGAGCAATAATTTCTCCCGTACCCATTGTCAAAATCATATCCTGGTCGGTAATCAGTTCGCTGAGTTCTTTAACTTTTAAATTCATCGTTTCACAAGCTTGACATAATTCTTGAGCAAACGTTTTAATATCATCACCATAGCCGCACTGATAAGCAGCCATGTTAATTCCCTGTTTGGCATTTGCTCTAGCACAATCTACTAATTCTGTACCATGCAATTGTGTTGGGGATACCATAGATGTACTTATGATTGATAATACTTTCTTTCCTAGAAAGATTATCAATCATAATCAATGAACTCATCCCTCTAATGGAGGAAACTAGATAACCAGATACCCAACTTTTTAGGGAACCAGGTATCAATACTGCTAGGTTTGTGAACCTAGAATTAGAAAATTTGTTTGAGTAAAGGTTTTTTATTCTCGTTTTTTTCTCCCTCAACTGCTATTTATATCCTGAAAAAATCAACCGTTGACTATTTCACCACTATTAGGATGTAAAACTTGACCAGACATATAGGAAGAATCATCAGAAGCAAAAAGACAAAACTAGGTGCTACTTCTTCTGGCTATCCGGTTCTTTCCATTGGTACTTGTGAGCTAAACCTTTCTACTTGTTCTTCTGGAAAAGTTGAGGTAATTAAAGGTGTCCAAATTGGCCCTGGTGCTACATCATTGACACGAATTACCTTGGAGACTAGATTTTGAGAAAGGGAACAAGTAGAGGCTAAAATTGCACCTTTAGTAGAAGAATAATCTAATAAATGAGCATTGTCTTTATAAGCTGTTACTGATGTTGTATTGATGATAGAACTTCCTTCATGGAGGTGCTTCATTGCTGCTTTAATAAGGAAAAATATCGTAAAAATATTAGTTATAAAAGTGTGTTATAATTGCTCTTCTCTAATATCTTCAATGTTGCTTTTAGGGTGTTATTCAGCCGCATTATTTACGATAATATCAAGCTTACCAAACTCACCTACCTTTTGTTCTACCGCTTGCTGACAAAACTTCTCGCCAGTAATATCACCTACAATAGATACTGCATTGCGTCGATTTTGTGCAACTAAATTTTTGGTTTCGTTTGCATCTTGATGTTCTTACAGATAAACTATTGCTACATCTGCACCTTCTTTAGCAAATGTGATCGCCACAGCACGACCAATACGACTATCTCCACCAGTAATTAAGGCGATTTTATCTTTTAATTTACCACTACCCCGATATGGTTCATTTTCTGCTTTGGGTTTTGGTTTGATTTCTGACTCTAAACCAGGTGCTTCCTGTGTTTGTGGTGGTTGTAATGTTTTTTGTTTATATACTTAATAAGTATCCCCAGATTTAGTATTGTAAATCTCATGCTCAATCATCAATCAGCAATTATTAAGAATAAACCTTGGATAGAGAATTTCCACCCAAGGTTTACTTTCTGCTTTCGCTCCCACTAGTATAGTACGGCGGAAATAAATTACCCATTCCAAATCCCTGAAAAGCTTTTGCTGTATTCATTTTGAATTTTCTTGGCGCAGCCTGCTTGCTGGAAGCAATATTTTATTAGCGTAGCTCTTCTGAAAGAAACATTTTGAATTCACGGCGGTACTAATCCTTTGCAAGTTCAGACTTTTTTACCCCGGATATTTGCAAAACGCGCTCATTTATGGCAAATGGGCGCGACTTTCTAAACTTCCTCCTCACATCTCACACACTCTTAATCCAACCACTGAAAACAAGTACACAACTCTCTTTTGATGCAAGGATTTTTCCTTAGCATCTGCTTTCAATTTAGCTATAATTATGGTGTTATTTATCGTTCTCTAGAAATAAATTAATCATCAATTTTATCACTCTTCTGAGAGAGGATTTTAAAGTTATAATGTATAGATTATGAATGATGAATTATCCAGCATATTTAACAGAAATGTTAATTGATTATATCAATATCAAACCTAATTATGATACTATCTATATAAGAGTATATCATATCAACTTATAATCTGGAGTTGGAGATATTAACTTACAAAAAAATACAGAGCAAATCTCCATGTCAAGTCTTCCTTAGGATATACCTAAGATAACATGAGGAATAATTCGGGTCTAGTGAGGGTATGGGATATGGTGACAATAAATATTTCCGAACTAGAGCAGATTGATAAATTTCGCAGCTTACAATTAACTTTACGCGATCGCTGGAAAACTAGTGAGTTATTTGACAACAGTGAAGCAGATATTTTAATTATCCCCTCTTTGAGTATTGACCAGCGGGAACTGCAAAAAATAGAAGGGTGTGAACATTATGAAGAAAGATTACTATTTTCTTTGATGCGCTTGCGTAATCCCTGCACTAGGTTAATTTATGTAACCTCAATGCCACTACATCCCAGCATTATTGATTATTATTTACAACTATTACCAGGAATACCATTCTCCCACGCCCGTCATCGCTTATTATTACTTTCCACCTATGATGCTTCCCTGAAACCCCTCACTCACAAGATTTTAGAACGTCCTCGTTTGTTGGAAAGAATTCGTCAAGCTTTACGATTAGATAAAGCTTTTATGGCTTGTTACAATTCCACATTTTGGGAAGCGGAATTATCACTGAAATTAAATGTACCTTTATATGCTGCTGCGCCAGATTTACAGATTTGGGGGACAAAAAGTGGTAGTCGGCAAATTTTTGCTCAAAGTGGTATCCCTCTTCCAGATGGTAGCGAACTAGTTTGGAATTCCGCAGATTTAGCAACAGCAGCGGCTGATTTATGGGAACGTCAACCGACATTAAAACGGATGCTTGTGAAACTAAATGAGGGCATTTCTGGAGAAGGAAATGCACTTTTGGATCTCCGTCCATTGATAGATGTTGCACCAGGTCAAAGTTCTCATTCTCAAAGAGTAGCAGCAATTAGCTATAGCTTCTCAAATATGCGGTTTCAAGCCACACAAGAAAGTTGGACAAATTTTTCCCAACGGATCCCAGAATTAGGTGCGATCGTCGAATCTTATATTGAAGGTGAAACCAAATTTTCTCCCAGTGTCCAAGGACGCATCACACCAGATGGAAAAGTCGAAATCCTCTCCACCCATGACCAAATTCTCGGAGGTCCAGACGGACAAATTTATCTCGGTTGTCGCTTTCCTGCTGATGAAAATTATCGAGTACAATTACAGCAATTAGGTTTGAAAGTAGGTAAAAAACTTGCAGAGAAAGGTATCTTAGAAAGATTTGGTGTTGACTTTGTCACCGTTAATCAAGGTAATGGTAAATGGGATATTCAAGCAATTGAAATTAACCTCCGCAAAGGTGGTACAACTCACCCATTCATGACCTTGAAATTATTAACCAACGGACGCTATGATCTGTCCACTGGTTTATTTTACAGTCAGCAAGGAAAACATAAATATTACGTCGCTACAGACAACTTACAAAAAGACAGCTATCGGGGATTATTACCCAACGATTTAATGGATATCATCGCCCATCAAAGATTACATTTTGATAGCGGAACTGAAACAGGGACAGTATTTCATCTCATGGGTTCTCTTTCTCAGTTTGGTAAATTGGGATTAACAAGCATTGGTAATTCTCCCCAACAAGCAGAAGATATTTATAACAAAGTTGTCCAAGTTCTTGATCAAGAAACTAGAGGCGAGCATAATAATTATGCTCTGTTTTCCGATTATGCTTTTCCCATTGCTGGAGATACATCTGGTTATTGATAGATTGTCAATAAGTGTTTACCTACAAAACTTAGCAATAATTACACCTAACTGTACACTGAGAATTCCCAGAATGGCACTACCAAGCCAATAACCAGTTGGAGTTAATAAATTGCTACTACGCATTAAAGCAAGAGACTCTAAACCGTAAGTGGAAAAAGTCGTATATGCACCTAGAAAACCGGTTGCAATCATCAACCGTAATTCTGGGAGAATAATTGCTACCTTCTCCACAGCCCAAGTAGTGAAGAATCCCATTGCTAAACAACCGCTGAGATTAATGAAAAAAGTTCCATAGGGAAAATTTATACCAAATCTTTGGGCAAACCACAATCTTAAGTAATAGCGACTTAAAACACCTGCGATCGCACCTAAGCTAATAGCTAACGATTCGCGCAGATTCGGATCTTGCAACATATTGACAAATTTGATTGGTGAATCAGGTCATAAATTATCTCCTGTATTTCCATCTCGAAAAAAGAAGATAAAAGCCTTGTGTTGCCAGGGTCGATACCCGATGTCTGGAGATGTCTAATAGGTAAGTTGAAATCTCGACTCCAGCAAAAAACAGGATTGGACTAAAGCTAATGCCAGAATTTAAAATTTCTTAATCATATCATATATTTTTCTCTGCATGACTATATTAACGAAACAATATATTGTTTGAAATTTTAACTAGATAAATCATAGTTAACAAAACCGATAATAATGAGCAACGTTACCAGAGCGGGTTGCTTACGTGGAGCAACCAGCAAAATATCAAGCTTTTATCCCTAGTCCACTTCCTCCAGTGCCTGAAATTAATATGGATCAGGAGATGTGGCAAATACTATCTCAAGCAGATTTAGCATTAGGTCGTCTAGATGGTTCTACAGATGCCTTGCCTAACCCAGATTTATTTGTATTTATGTATGTTCGGAAAGAAGCTGTTTTTTCTAGTCAGATTGAGGGTACACAAGCCTCACTAATGGATGTTTTAGAATTTGAAGCTAAAGCACTAGAACCTATAATCCTCAAGATTTAGCTGACGTAGTTAACTATATCGCAGCTGTTAATTATGGTCTTGAAAGGTTGGCGGATGTACCTATATCTCTGAGACTAATTCGGGAAATTCACAAGAAGTTAATGAGATGTATTTGAAGATTCTTGATAATATTCCCTAGCACCTACACTCAATTATATTTTTACAGATGTAGCGTGAGACCCGTACTTCTCTGACAGGTTTTCATCACTATACATCAAAGTTGAACTGGATACAATCAAGACATAGCTAAACTAATGCTGTTATCTAGTCAAAATTAAACAAAATTATGCAGCATTAACAGGAGATATCAATATGGGAAACCAAACGAAAACTGCTGCTTTGTTAGCAGCACTTAGTGGCTTATTAATTGCAATTAGTTATTGGGTAATTGGTGGTAGTAGCGGCTTAATCATCGGCATTGGATTAGCAGCAGTTACAAACCTATTTTCTTGGTATCAATCTGATAAAATTGCTTTGGCAGTTTATAATGCCCAACCTGTTGGCGAAGCCCAAGCACCCGCACTTTATCGCATGGTAGAAAGACTGTCAGCCCGTGTTAATATTCCCATGCCAAGAGTTTACATTGTTCCTGGACAAACTGCCAATGCTTTTGCTACAGGAAGAGATCCAGAACACGCTGCGGTTGCTGTTACTGAAGGCATTTTAAATATATTATCAGAGGAAGAATTAGAAGGCGTAATTGCTCACGAACTCACCCACATTATTAATCGTGATACCTTAACTCAAGCTGTTGCCGCTACTGTCGCCGGTGGAATTTCTTTCCTTGCACAAATGTTGAGTTACAGCCTTTGGTTTGGTGGTGCTTCAAGAGATAATGAAAGAGGTGGTAATCCTTTGGGTGTGCTGGTGACAGTGATGCTTGCACCTATAGCCGCCACAATTATTCAGTTAGCAATTTCCCGCACCAGAGAATTTTCTGCTGATGCTGGTGCTGCAAAATTAACAGGTAATCCCCGGGCCTTAGCTAGGGCTTTACAAAGATTAGAAGCTACTGCAATAGAAATGCCTTTAAATGCTAATCCAGCTTTTGAACCATTGTTAATTATTCATCCCATTTCTCGACAGTTTTTAGGTAATTTGTTCTCCAGTCACCCTGCAACTGAGATGCGTGTGGAAGCTTTACTAAAGTTAGAACAAGATTTTGCACAAATTAATAAATAATTTGTGCAAAATATCCGATTTATTTGAGCGGATATCTGAATACTGGGAGATCCCCGTCAATCCACACCACTTGCTTGATGCTGGGGAACTCGTCCACCGCAGTTGCTTCCATTAAACAGGGGTTGGAATAGTTTGAAGAAAAGTTAGACAGTCAGCTTTTTCAGGCTAAGGCCAAAAATACCTGTTTGATAATTAACCAATTAATCAAACATTCTGACTCCTGAATTCCTACGTGTGTTTTCCCTGATCTGAGATGTGATCGCTTCTTAAATCTTACGAAAAACTAGGAATTTCTGGGTTAGGTTCTGATATAGGGACATTAATATGCTGTTCTTCTTGATTTATTTGAGTCTTTTCAGTAGCACTAATCATAGATAATAGTTTAGGTAAAACTAGACAAACAACAGTATTTAACAGAGTTAAAAGTACACAATCTATTAAACTCATGGATAATTCCTCCTTAAAAGAAAATGATTTGTAATATTAATTTTTAGTATGTACTAAAACGGTTGTTTTGGCATAACTGTTAGTTTTTGAATTTCTTCTATTAGATATAAGTTAACCAAATATAGTATTGATGTTTATTTACATAAAGATATATTAAGTTAAATAACTTAGTATATCTTTAATCAAGTTCATAAAAAGTGAGCAAAATAGAAGGGTAAAAGGTGAATAGTTTTTCCTCTTACCCTGATTTTGATTAATTTCCCCATCAAAAATATCAAATTAGCCTGGTATCAATGCCAATATTCCCTTCAATTAGGAGAACATTTAGAACAAAAATGAGGACTAAATTTACAGAAATGGCGGCCAGTTAAAGCATAAGCTGTACAATAGGGAAAACTAGTAATTTCTATCCTGGCTTTTTGCAACTGAGAATCCATAGATGATGACTTAGGAAGGTTGGTTTGAGGAGGCAAAAGCATAGATAAAAGCTTGGGCAATGCTAGACAAGCAGCAGCATTCATGACCGTGATTAATACAGCATCCATTAAACCTATAGGTAATCACCTCCTTGAGAAATTATCTAGTACCGCCGTGAATTCAAAATGCTTCTTTCAGAAGAGCTAAGCTAACAAAATAGTGCTTCCAGCAGGCTGCGCCAACAAAATTCAAAATGAATACGGCGTGAGCTCTTAAGAGATTTGGAATGGTTGGTTTATTTACGCCGTACTGTACTAGGAACAAGTAATTCGTAATTCAAGAATGTAGAGATTCCTTATTTTTAGTGAGAATACAGAATACATAATCAACAATGCTTGTAGCTATTGAAGTGATGAAAAATAAAAAATGGCTGTGATTGAGATTCTCGTTTCGACAAGCATTCTGATTTCTGATTCATGATATCTTGCTGTTACTAGATTTCTGGGTTTACGGTTTAGATAATTACGAATTAAAAATTCTCCATTATTTGTCCATTGAGTAACAGGATCTGCAAAATGCACGGAACAGCAACAAAGCTCAATCATTTCATTTTCTTTAGATAAAACTAGTTTAACATAAAGTTTTGTAAATATGACTGTAATAATTGCGCTATTGTTATACACAGTAGCCAAGTTGCATATTAAATACTGTTATTAGCAAAAACAATCGGTTTACTACTCAATCATTGCGTTATGACAAAAATACAACAACCTACCGCTTCTTTTTTATATAACGTCACCGAGCAAGAATACCGGGAATTACAGCGTTTGGTAGATTATACCAATGTAGATTCGCTCCCAGAAATTTGGCCTTTAGCTGCCAAAAAGTTTGGTAATACTGTTGCCCTCCATAACCCCCACGCTAAACCAGAAGTTAAGATTACTTATAGTCAGTTAGCAGATCAAATCCAACGATTTGCAGTAGGTTTGCAGTCATTAGGAATGAATATGGGTGACAGTGAAACACCCAACGTTGGAGAACGCATTTCCCTAATTGCTGATAACAGTCCGCGCTGGTTTATTGCTGATCAAGGTATCATGACTGCTGGGGCTGTGAACGCAGTGCGTAGCGCCCAAGCCGAACGAGAAGAACTATTATTTATTATTGCTAATAGCGGTAGTACTGTGCTGGTGGTCGAGGATATCAAAACATTCCAGAAACTAGAGAAGGGTCTGAAGGACTTACCTGTTAAACTGGTCATTCTTCTTTCCGATGAAACACCACCAACAGCACAAAATTTGCAAGTGGTGAACTTTTCCCAGTTACTAGAAATTAGCAGCAACCACACCTTAGCAGCAATCAAACAAAGCCGTGATAGCTTGGCAACCTTAATTTATACATCGGGTACTACTGGTAAGCCCAAAGGTGTAATGCTTTCCCATAGCAACTTGCTGCACCAAGTTACAACCTTGGGAACAGTAGTACAACCTCAAGCTGGAGATATAGTTCTGAGTATTTTACCTACTTGGCACAGTTATGAACGGAGTGGAGAGTATTTCTTGCTTTCTCAAGGTTGCACTCAAGTTTACACAAATCTACGCTCTGTCAAATATGATTTAAAAAAAATTAAGCCTAATTATATTATTGCTGTACCAAGATTGTGGGAATCAATATATGAAGGAGTGCAAAAGCAGTTTCGTTCCCAGCCTGCGAAAAAACAACAGTTGATTAGATTTTTATTGGATATGAGCCAGAAATATATCCAAGCGAGGAGGATTGCTGAAGGATTGAGTTTAGATCATGTTAATGCCTCAGCTGTTGAGCGATTAGGAGCAAAAATACTAGAATTAGCTCTGTTGCCATTCCAAACACTGGGAGAAAAATTAGTTTATGCCAAAGTACGGGAAGCTACAGGTGACAAAATCAAGCAGGTAATTAGTGGTGGTGGTGCGCTTCCCCGACATATAGATAACTTTTTTGAAATAATTGGTGTAGAAATTTTACAGGGCTATGGCTTGACGGAAACCTCACCAGTCACAAATGCCCGTCGTCCTTGGCGAAATTTGCGTGGATCATCTGGGCAACCAATTCCCGGAACAGAAGTTAAGATAGTTAGTCCTGAGACTCGTCAGCCACTACCAGCAGGAGAACGTGGTTTGGTGTTGCTCAAAGGGCCACAAATTATGCAGGGCTATTATCAAAATCCGGAAGCCACCAAAAAAGTCATAGATGCTGAAGGTTGGTTTGATAGTGGTGATTTGGGCTGGCTGACACCCCAAAACGACTTGGTGCTAACTGGTAGGGCAAAGGATACGATTGTTTTAACCAATGGGGAGAACATCGAACCGCAACCGATAGAAGAGGCTTGTTTGCGATCGCCCTACATTGATCAAATCATGTTAGTGGGACAAGACCAGCGCAGCCTTGGGGCGTTAATTGTTCCCAATCTCGAAGCATTGGAAAAATCGGCAGCAAATCAGAATGATAATATTACTGCCTCCAGCGGTCAAAAAATTGACTTAGAGACTAAAATGATCCAGGATTTGTTTCGGCAAGAATTGAATCGGGAAGTAAAAAACCGTCCCGGTTATCGAGCCGATGACCGGATTGGCCCATTCCAATTGATTATCGAACCCTTTTCCATTGAAAATGGCATGATGACACAAACTCTAAAAATCCGTCGTCACGTCGTCACGGAAGAGTATCACGATATTATCGACGGAATGTTTGCCAAGTAATTCGATCTGCAAACTATCAAAGTGAACGCGAAATTTTTATGGATGTCTCCAACCCTCAATTGCTTTTAAAACGTGGCGTTAACGTTAAAGTCATCGTTACTCCCCTCTGGAAAGAGGAAGTGCAACAGCAACTACAAGCTCAGATTAATCAACTTGATCAGCAACTGCAACAACTAGATGTAGAAGGACAAAGAGCAATTTCAGCAATTCAAAAACAAAGTTTACAACCACCAGGACCCCAGACTCTCCAACAAATCGACAATATCCAACTTCAGGTTAATCAAAAGAAAAGTGAGTTTTTAGAACAGAAAAATCAATTGCTACAAAATCTCCAGCAAGTGCAGTTTCTAGAGTTAGATCAAGAAGTCAACCAATTTCAAATGGAAGGCTTTTTTCGAGTAGAACCAGGAGACAACTTAATTAGCAAAATGCAAGTTGAAGTAGTGCTGAGGGATGGTATTGTCGAAGAAATTCGCGGCGATATCTAAAATTTAGTCAGTGGTCAGTAGTCAGTTGCTAAGGACTAGTGACTAATGATTAATTACAGTTTTGGGTAAATTTATTCTGGGTTGGACTTTTAGAGAAACATTGTACTTGGAATCCAGCCCAGATAATTTCCCAGACTGGGGGTGAACTGACTAAAAGCGATCGCCCAAAGCGGCTCATTTCTACTCGGTATTTAATCGCACCTACAGAATGATTTTTTGCTTGCTTAACCTGGATAATTGTTACTAAAGCTTGATTAGGTTGGGGATATGCCACCTCTACCTGGGGTTTTCCTTGCACTGATGTCACTTCATCCAGGAGATTCAAAGCCAGGGTTGCAGGATTACTGCCTTGGAGAACAGAATTAATACTGTTTAAAGGAATGGTTTTATAATGGGAACGATCAGGGTAAGCCAGCAGTTCTGAAGATTCCTGTTCTATAGATAACAGTTGCTGTTGTCCATTGGCAGTCCCAGTAATTAATGGCCGTGGTTGATGCTGGATCATATACACTCCAGCAGCAGTGGCAAAAACGCTGAAGATCAAAATTAAAAAGAATTTCAACTTTGCCGACATAATAATTAGTATTAAAGGGGAATTTGAAACAGTTTAAGCACCAATTTTGAGCTTTAAATTCAATTCGCGCCCCTAGCCACTGCTAATAAGCAAATTTCCTGTGTGCAGAAGTGGTGAGGAGCATGATTATATATTGACACCCATTGTGGGTTTAAGTTCCAAAGGCAGGAGAATTTTGGATTTTAGATTTTGGACTTTGGACTAATTTACCCCACACCCCACAGCCTACACAGAAACTACCAAAAAATCCTCATGCCGGGATACAATTCGATCTGGCAACAACTGTTAAATTCCATAAAATTATTGATTCTGAAACCACCATTATGAGCATTCATGAAGTATTTATGCCGGCGCTGAGTTCCACCATGACAGAGGGGAAGATTGTCTCTTGGGTAAAATCGCCAGGGGATAAGGTGGAAAAAGGCGAAACAGTGGTGGTTGTTGAGTCGGATAAGGCTGATATGGATGTGGAATCTTTCTATGAGGGATTTCTAGCCCATATTATAGTACAAGCTGGTGAAACAGCCCCAATTGGCGCAGCGATAGCTTACGTAGCAGAAACAGAAGCGGAAATTGAAGCTGCTAAGACTATGGCTGGTGGAGGTAGTGCAGTGGCTGAAACACCCACACCCATACCCGCAGCCGCAACCGTACCCACACCTGCCACAGCCTCTCAAAATGGTTCTAACCATCGGGAAGAACGGTTAATAGTGTCACCCCGCGCTCGCAAGTTAGCAAAAGAACTCCAGGTTGACTTAAATAACCTTAAAGGTAGTGGTCCTTATGGTCGCATTGTGGCCGAAGATGTGGAAGCTGCTGTTGGTAATAAAGTTCAGCCACCCACTACCCCTGCTCTCACCCCAACTCAACCGACACCACCTGTTATTCCAGCCACACCCCCAGCACCTGCAAAACCAGCCGCTGTAACTGCACCAGTTGTGAGCAGTGCTGTTCCTGGTCAAGTAGTACCATTAAATACTCTGCAAAATACAGTGGTACGTAATATGGTGACAAGTCTATCTGTACCTATATTCCATGTTGGTTACACAATTACCACTGATAGATTAGATAAACTTTACAAGCAAATTAAATCTAAAGGTGTGACAATGACGGCGCTATTGGCCAAAGCTGTAGCGGTGACATTGGAAAAACATCGATTACTCAATGCCAGCTATTCAGACCAAGGAATTGTGTATCATCCCAATATCAATATTTCCGTAGCTGTAGCGATGGATGATGGCGGTTTGATTACACCAGTATTGCAGGAAGCAGATCAAGTAGATATCTATTCTCTATCTCGCAATTGGAAATCTTTGGTAGACAAGGCTAGAGCAAAACAACTACAACCAGAAGAGTATAACAGCGGTACTTTTACCCTTTCTAACCTGGGTATGTTTGGTGTAGATACATTTGATGCGATTTTACCACCTGGACAAGGTTCAATTTTAGCGATCGCCGCATCCCGTCCGCAAGTTGTAGCCACCGCAGATGGTTTATTTAGTGTACGTCAACAAATGAAAGTTAATATCACCTGTGATCACCGCATTATTTACGGCGCTCATGCGGCAACGTTCTTGCAAGATTTAGCGAAGTTGATTGAAACCAATCCTCAATCTTTAACACTTTAATGTCACAGTTTAAAAACGTAAGAATTCAGGAGTCACGAGTCAGAATATTTGAGAAGTTGGTTAATTATCAAATAGGTATTTTTGGCCTTAGCCTGAAAAAGCTGACTGCTGATGCTTGATAACTGAATGCTTACTCAAAAACTAAATAAATATAGCAGTTGCTAAAATCATTAAAACTAGCTTAAATTCTTCAATCTTGAATAGCTTATGCCACCTTGGGCTATGATACAAGAGTTTTAAAAAGCTAACTGCTATATTTATTTTTAACTTGGAGTTTAAAAAACTCCAATTTTTTTTGAATCTCATCAGATCAAGTTAAATCCCCAACATTAAAAGTTTTTCCTGTGACTGTTACTGTGTCAGTTGGTGCGAGTTTCCGTCCACGTCTAGTTTCAACTGTACCATTGACTTTGACATCACCATCAATAATCATCAGTTTAGCCTGACCTCCAGTTGAGGCTATACCTAATAGCTTTAAAAGCTGATCTAGTTTAATCATCTTTCATTTACAGGTGTGAAATTTGCAGAATAGTTGAGTAAATCGTTGAGTTTATGGACATTGATGTATAAGTTTAGATACTGTGTTCGATCCGATTTAGACGTTCTAAGTAACTTTTCATAACTTGAATAGCAAACATTGGTGTTTCTTGAATAACGAAGAGAAAACTGTATTCATCAAGGAAAGCTAGTTTGCAGCTAGTTTTAGCTATCGCTGTATAGTTTCTCTGTTTTATTCCTACGAGTACACCTGCACGAAAAACTTCACCTGCTTGTATTGTTTCTACTATTTTGTCATTAACTAATATCTCCACTTCTCCTTTGAGAATACCATAGATAAAATCACCAGACTGTCCTTCTTCAAAGATGGTTGCACCTGATGAAAATACTTTTGAGTCTGGTTGTTCCTGAAAAATGCTGATTGTTGCTACAGGAGTTAACATAAAAGTGTCACCAGAGATAAATTGGTCAGAGTAATATAAGCACCGAAAAAAGTATACTATTTTTCTCAGTGTAAATTCTCCTTCCCCTCAAAATCACATAATAATCGTGTATCCTAATTAACTCTTAACTTAGTCATAATCAAGTCCCGCTAATTACCTTTTATAAGTTTGGTCTTGTTAATAATTGCTTAATTGAGCATCCCCTGTTTCAACTACTATTCATGAATGCCCACCCTTATTTAACCTTTAACGCAAAGAACTTGATTGAGTATTGCTACTATTTCCACTAAATGAGCTTGGTTTTCCATGAGCTGTTCAATGGGTTTATAAGCACCAGGAATTTCATCCAAAACTCCCATATCTTTACGGCATTCTACACCCTATGTTTGGGCGATTAAATCATCAAGATTATAAACGCTTTTGGCTTTATTTCTTGATATTAAACGTCCTGCACCATGACTACAATAGGAAAAACTATGAGCATTGCTTTTCCCCTTGAAAATGAAAGATTTTGCTCCTATTGAACCAGGAATAATACCATAATCTTCTCTTTGAGCGCGAACCGCACCTTTACGAGTTACATACACATTCTAGCCAAAATGTACTTCCTTTTCGGCGTAATTTTGACGACAATTTACCTCTAATAAAGGTTTAGTAACTTTTCTTCCTGTCAGATATTTTTCGATGATGTGTTTAAATCGTGCCATCATTACATCATGGTTAAAATGCGCGTAATTTTGCGCCCATTGTAAATCTTCCCAGTATGCCTGGAATTCTGATGTACCAGCAACAAAGTAGGCTAAATCTCGATAAGGTAATTTCCCACCTGCCATTTCTGCTAATTCTTTGGCTGTATTAATATGGCATTGTCCTAATTTATTACCAATGTTGTGAGAACCGGAATGCAACATCAGCCAAACGTGGTTCTCTGTATCGAGACAAACCTCGATAAAATGATTTCCTCCCTCCAGAGAACCTATTTGTTTCATGGCTTTGCTTTCTAAGTCTTGCACACCAAGATGCAAGTTAGAAAAATCTCGCCAACGTTGCTAGTTAGTTACTGCTTTTTCTACATATTTATTTTCATTAAATCCGGTGGGAATTGCTGCTTCAATATCTAGGCGAATTTTTTTTAGTTTGCCTTCTAGTTGTTCAGCAGTAAATTGTGTTTTAATGGCAAACATATCACAGTTGTGAACAAATATCCCTGCTTTCAGTGCGAAGTTATGATATTCCGGCACTGTCAAACAGTACACATTTTATATGTAATTTATGGTAATTACACCTACGATTCCGTAATTACACCTGTGTTATTTGCGGCGGTGATTATGCAGTCCAATTGGTGTTTTTATTTCTGCACCACCGATTTCATAAGTGTAGTAATGATTAGCAATTTATTGAGACTTTGCTCTCCCTTTTTCACTTTTGTTATATGGTACTAGATATTTCTTACCTCGAACGGGAGCATCCACTATTGGAAGATAGACAAGTTTTAGGAGAATATGAAGTGTGTATTAGCAACCATGAACCAGGATAAAACAGAACGGCTCAAAGCCTGCTTAGAAGAATTGGCAAGATTGTTAGACAAAAGTCAGATAACAGACTTGGAAGCCATAGAAAAAACAGTAAGGATAAAGGATAGTGGATTAAATAACCTGTAACTCTGGTTTAGGAGTGTAATTCCATTGGGGCAAGAATTCATCAACAACAATCTTCAGATTTGAT
>ERZ1034419.73-NODE-73-length-21712-cov-40.118484_pt1 | contig 21712 bp, 31 predicted proteins | sample MGYA00520531_ERZ1034419 | MGnify/ENA primary metagenome ERZ1034419 (study PRJEB33736, sample SAMEA104288485) | Azolla nilotica | place: Sudan | collected 1982 | study: EMG produced TPA metagenomics assembly of the PRJEB19522 data set (Is there foul play in the leaf... | reverse complement strand
ATGGAATTACACCCCTTAACCAGAGTTACAGGTTATTTAATCCACTATCCTTAGCTAAATCTCGCGCTAGAAAGGCCGGAAAAAATCTAGAATCCCTAGAAGCACGTCTTTCTAAAACTTTTGACCTAATACAACCTGTACCGGCCTTTGATGGCAAAAAACTGGAGTTCGTCAATCGGGGTCGAGATGATGTTCTGCAAGGGCTAGACTTGGCTTTAGCATCTTTGGAGAAGCTAAAAACAGACTCAAATCTGAATCCAGATACTCTCTACCAAATCATTACTTTCACGGATATAGTGCAGGAAGAGTTAAAGAATCTGGATGTACAGATTACAGAGTCAACCTTCCAGTTTGGGCATGAACAATCCCCAGAGTTGTTTGACATGGCAAAACAATACTGTGTATTACACGCTGCTGCTGCTTGTGTGTATATATAGATTTACATCCGTAATCATCTTGGAGAATTCTTTGCTAATGGAGAGTGGTTAGCACTTAGCTTACGTAAGTTAATGTTAAACTGCCGACCGGCGAAAGCATTACCTGGAAGAATCGAGGACGGTGGTGTAGTCCAAGAAATGATTCGTTTGTATAACAAAGACCGGATGTTTTCCATTGTTCCTTTTCAACTAGCAAAATCTCAACCACAGGAAACTAGCATACATGCAACTCCAAAACTCCAACTCCATGCCTGAAACTATGAACGCTGTTGATACTATTCAAGGATGGTTAATTAATAAGATTGCCAAACAACTGGGAATCAATGGTCAAAGCATCAAAGTTACTGAACCTTTGGCCCGCTATGGTTTAGATTCCATTGATTCTGTAACTATAGTTGGTGATATGGAAGACTGGTTAGGTGCAGAACTTCCTTCTACCTTGTTTTGAGACTATCCAACTATTGAAAAAGCTCCTCAATATTTAGTGAATGAAGTTGATGTCTCACCTCGGGAAACTGCTGTTATTCAACCAGTCGCTGCAAACCTAAAGAAGAAGCTACTCAAGGTAAAGGCTGGGGTCGTCTTTGGAACAAGATTAGTGGTAGTTGATGTTGGGGACTGCGACTGGGGACTGGTGACTGGGCAATAACTTCTCACCAATCACCAATAATTTCTATGATTTCAAAGGTTGGAGGCAGGGTGAATTGAATTTTCCGGAGTTTTCGTCTTGGTGAGTGCTACTGCTATTTGGGATCCCTTATTTTACAGTCCGCTATATTCCCAAGTCTTTGAACCTGTGGAAAGGTGCTTTTGATGCGGTTGGTTTGGCGGCGATCTCTTTGTTACTGTTTGTCAACGACTCCAAGTCTAGTTTTGCTATTTTCATGTGTGAAATCATCTTCAACTACGTGATGGTGTTGTTGATGTTGAGACAGGAAAAATGGCAGGCTAAGGAGATTGATATTGCTATCCTGGCCTATTTCAAATATCTCAACTTCTTTGTTGAAGATATTTTAGGTTTAGTAGTTCCAGGATTATCAGAAAGTTGGCAATCAAAGTCTATTCCTGGTATGGGTTCAATTCCACTAGGATTGTCTTTTTATACCTTTCAAATGGTGAGGTTTGTGGTTGACTCCTATACCACCAGAAACAACAACCCATTGCTGCTTTATATTACGTCAACTTTGTTTCCTTTTCCCCCCAAGTGGTAGCAGGTCTAATTGAACGCAGGTCAGACTTGTTTCCGCAAATTGAAAACTTTCGATTTCAATTGACATTTGATAACTTTGAATCTGGTTTTCGTCGGTTATCTCTAGGACTATTTATAAAGTTTGTCCTGGCAGATAATATTTCACCTTATATCAAAATATATCAAGTTGAGAATCCTTGGTTAGTTTAGTTTTTCGCCTTTCTGTTTACATTACAAATTTATTTTGATTTTGGTGGATATAGTTTTATTGCTGTGGGGTTAGGAAAATTTGTAGGTCTTAAGTTAACCCTTAACTTTCTTGCTCCCCATACTTCCCAGAGTATTAACGAGTTTTGGTGGAGATGGCACGTTACCTTTAGCACTTGGTTTAGAGACTATGTTTTTCTGCCTTTGATGGGCAAGAACATGAAGTATGCCCCATTTTATCTTTTTATTAAAAATACCCTATCTGGTTTCTGGCACGGAGCAGCATGGAATTTTATTTTTTGGGGAGCTTATCACGGACTATTGTTGTTAGTCTTGCGCTATGGTGGACGACCATTTTATAAACTTTTAGGATAGCAAAAGTTTCTGATACCGCAGTTTATTTCCTGGGCTTTAACTTTTGGATCTATAATTCTGGGATGTCTGTTTTTTATGGAAACAAATACACATCGTTTAGTGCAGAAATTGCAAGTTTTAGTAACTCCTTGGAATTATTCTCTATCTAATTTAGGTGATGTGTTAACACTCCTTAATCAGAATGGAGCAGCAGCTTTAGTCTTCACTTTCCTACTGTCAATACGACTGTTACTGATGGAACAAATAGGAGTTTGGCGACAAGGAGAGACGGAATATGATTTATTGGTTTCTCCTTGGATGTCACGGTTACTCTTAGTGCTGACAATTTTGTTTCCTGCTAATACACCTTCTCCGTTTATTTACTTTGAGTTTTAGAGGGTGTTTGAAAAGTCATGCTGTAGCTTGCTTCCTGCAGGGTACATACCGCAGCGAAGTGAAGCATCTCAGATTAATTGCTCAAACCCTAGATTCTAGGGCCTCCGACACGCTTCGCGTTCACGCAGTGTCCCGAAGGGATACGTTCCGCTTTGCTCCACATAGCTATAGCTTACGTGACGACGTAGGAGTCATACGCCACGCTCCGCGTTTACGGAGTGTCCCGAAGGGATACAGAATGACAAATTATACCTTTTCTAACTTTTCAAACATCCTCTTAGATTCAGTTATCACTCTTGACTGTCACCTCTTATGAACAAGTTTTTCAGACTTTCTAGTTGGTTTGCGATCACAGGTTAAACTTGGGGTGTTGGTTATTTATATAATGCAATGCCTGTTATGGAGGTGAACTTAGCTGGTTGCGGATGATGTATGAACAGAAAATGGCGATCACCAAGGAAGTACAAGCACCCCAACGTATTCTCATTGTCCGTGGTTCTGGCGCTCATTACACCATCGATGCCAAACTGATGCAAGAGAAATTAGGCATCCCTACCATCAACATAGCCACAGATGGGCCAATCGGATTAGATGTGATTCTGCCCCGTGTTGCTAATGTGATTAAAAAAGGCGATATTCTAATTTAGATAACCGAGTATCTATTTTTACTAACTAATTGTGGTTTTGGCGATCACTCTGGTCAATTTGGTGCAGCTATTGGTAAACTCGTCTTAGGAAATGTACCCCCCAAGGAACTAGCCCAAGACCTGATGTTATTAGGTACACCCACCCTAAAGGCCGCAACTAAATCATCTCTGGATGTGGTGCAGAAAGGTCGTTTAACAGCTTATTATTCTGACCCTGTGACAGCTAACGGTGATCCCACAGTCTTGAAAAAACGCACCAAGAGTGAATGGTGGTCATTGAAAATCAATGATAGTGTTTCTCCTCATTATTTGCGGCGAATTCAGCAATTTAAACAGGAAGTAGAGGCTAAAGGGGCAACTTTCTTTGGTATTAGGACTTTCTTGGATTTATGGCAGCACTGATACTGAAACTCTTATTAATATCCGCAAGACAGCAGAAGAGTTAGGCAAAATTGCACCTCTACTTTATGACAGAGAAACCTTAAACGTGAAGACTGATTCTAGTTTGTTTGTTGACACCCATTATCATCTGAATCCTGATGGTCGTCGCACTCGGACAAGTGAACTTGTTGAGCAATTTAAAGCTGCAGATATCAAATAATATCTTTATTTCATTTCGCGCAAAGGAGCAAAGATGCAAAGGAAGAAAGAGAGGAGAAAAGTATGAATTATAATTCATATATAAGAAAAATGATAGTTTAAGTAAACACAGTAAACTTAAACAATCTGCATTTCCTAATCATCATACAGTACGGATTTGTATTTTAGGTAGTGGTTTTGGTGGTCTTTATACGGCCTTGGAATTGGAGAAGTTTCTTCAAGTTCGTCAGCCTAATTATGAGATCTCCTTAGTAGAAAAACGGGAACATTTTTTATTTACTCCTTTACTCTATGATGTAGTGACAGGAGAATTAAATAATTGGGAAGTTGCACCAGCTTATAAAAAATCGTTGGCAGATAGTGAAGCTAAATTTTATCAAGCGGAAATCCTAAATGTTAATTTAGAGAAAAAATTGGTAACTTTGGAAAATGGAGAAATATTAAATTATGATTTTTTGGTGTTGGCTGTTGGTAAACAAACTAGATTAGATGTAGTCCCAGGAGCAGCAGAATATGCCCAAACATTTCGGACTTTAGAAGATACTGAATATTTAAAAGAACAGTTACGGGTTTTGGAAACATCTGATCTTCGTGTAATTATGATCACTATAGCTGGTACTGGTCCCAATGGTGTGTAAATAGCTTGTAAATTGCCAGATAGGCTGAAAGACTGCGGAGAAATCCGCTTAATTGATAAAGGAAATGAAATACTTAAAACCTTCCATAAAGGTAGTTAAACTGGATCATATAGGGCTTTATTAAAACGGGGTGTACATATAGACTTGAATACTAATATTGAAACGATTAAATCTGGTACAGTGATTATTAATCATCAAGGTAAAACTAAGGAATTACCGATGGATTTAGTTTTGTGGACAGGAGAAAACCACTCAATTAGATGGACAAAAGACCTAAAATTTCAACATAATCAACAAGGACAATTAATTGGTAGCCCAACCTTGCAACTAGCGGGATATCCAAATGTATTTGTATTAGGAGACTTAGCAGAAATTAGAGATATTGAAGGTAACAGATCTCCCGCTAAAGCCCAAGCTACCTTTCAACAAGCACCCTGTGCGGCTCGCAATATCTGAGCAAAAATTACAGGTCGTCGCTTAAAATCATTTAGCTACTTACATTTAGGAGAAATGTTAACTTTAGGTATTAAGAATGCTGTGGTTTATAGCTTTGGCATCACCTTAGATGGTAATCTACCCAGCATCATTTGCCGAGGAGTTTACATTCAACTTTTGCCAACCCTTAAATATAAACTTCAAGTAGCTAAAAAGTGGATATTTGGACGAATTAAAAAACTGTTGAGAAGATAAATACTCATGCAAAGGAGCAAAGAGTAAAATTTTACTATATTCCTACTTTAAAAAGTCTTATCTTCTTTCTTCTTGTTCTTCGTGCCTTCGCGGTTTTTTAAAAAAATCTAATGGTTACTCAAGCACAAACATCAAAAACATCCTGGAGAAAAAATCTAGAAACTTTCTTAGGACTAGATTTACGATCACTTGCTGCGTTTCGTATCGGTATTTCCATCATCATTATCGTAGATTTATTTACTCGCTTTGGTGATTTAAATGCCCACTATACTGATTTCGGTGTTCTTCCCCGTACTTTACTAGCGGAAATCGCCAAACCTGGATATTTGTCTTTACAGACTATCAGTGGCGAACCGATTGTTCAGGCATTATTATTTGCTGTTGCAGCTTTTTTTGCGCTGCTGATGTTAGTGGGTTATCGCACTAGAGTGGGTACCATTGCTTCTTGGGTATTGCTGGTATCCATGCACAATCGTAACCCACCCTTGATTTTTGCAGCGGATGATGTTTTACGTACTCTCATGTTTTGGGCGATGTTTCTACCTTGGGGCCCTTGTTATTCCTTTGATAGTGCGCTGAATACTTCTCAACTTCAGCTACCGGAAACAGTGGTTTCTAGTGCTACTTCTGCTCTGATGTATCAGCAGTATTTTATCTATATTTTTTCCGCTGCAATTAAAACTAAAAGCCCCATTTGGGTTGATGGTAGTGCGGTTTATTATGCTTTGAGTTTTGACGAATATCTTACCCCTTTTGGTTATTTTTTCCTCAATTTTCGACCGATTTTAAAGGTATTCACTCAAATTACTTTGGTACTGGAATGAATAGGACCACTGACTATATTCATTCCTTATCGGAATAGTTTGTTTCGGTTAGGTACAGTTCTGACTTCTATCGGACTTCATGCCGGATTCGGTTTAACTTTAAATATTGGCATTTTCCCGTTTTTGAATATTTTTAGTTGGTTAGCATTTATTCCTACTTACTTTTGAAATAATTTGGAACAGCGCCTACAAATACCAGCAAGTCAAGGCTTAAAGATTTGTTTTGATACTGATTGTGGTTTTTGTAAAAAGGTAGTAGATATCTTAATAACTCTGTTGATTTTGCCAGGAACACCGTTATTAATGGCGCAGGAATACCCAGATATTTATGGTGATATCGAAGCTCAAAATTTTTAGGTAATTGAAGATTATCAAGGAAAGCGACATTTTAAGTTTAAAGGTATTGTTTATGTGGTGAGTTTGTCACTTGTATTTAGGTTTTTAGTGCTATTGCTAAATTGGAATCTAGTGATGGCTGGGGGAACAAGGTTTTATTAAGCGATCACATCTAATCGTAAGTTCGCTGGTAATTTCACCAAACTTTTTAAATTCCGTCCTTTGGAAATTCGTAAATCCTGCTTTTTGAATATTTTGGCTGTGGTGTTGTTAATTTACGCTTTTATTTGGAATATCCAAAGTTACGCCCCCGATTTATTCAAGCGGAAAATATCGCAAAAGACTGAAGTTATTGGCCGAGTTACAAGGCTTGATCAATCATGGAGTATTTTTGCACCTCCACCGCCTAGAGATGATAGATGGCTATGATACCAGGTAGTCTGGAAAATGGCAGCGAGGTTGATATTTTTCGTGGTGGAAATCCTGTTAATTGGGATAAACCTACTCTGAGTACCAGAGGTGCTATTTATAGCAATATGCAATGGCGAACTTATTTTATTAATCTTAATCGAGCGATCAGTAAAAAGCTTTTTCCTTTGTATGGAAAATATCTCTGTTACGCTTGGAATACTAAACACAAACGTGGTTTTTAGAGAAATTCAACATTTACTTTATGGATGAGCGTACTGTTCCCCCTGGTGAACAACAAACTGTTGAGAAAAAGCTGACTTGGGAACAATCCTGTTCTGCCACTCCATAATGAAGACAATAGCTACACAAAATCATGAAATATGTATTGATTATCCATGAAGTTGAAGACTGTGATTCATGGAAGAAGGTTTTTGATAATGCCGCCGATATCCGAAAACAAGCTGGAGAAATAGCATATCATGACTTCTGACTCATACTGTAAGTGGTTCTGATTTATTAAAACTTACTTTAATTCAATACCTTCCTAAGTAATTTCTCGTCAATACCCTGATTTCCCTGTAAAGCGCCTGTATGTATTAATAGTAGACGACCTGGTTGAAAAATCCCTGTTGTAGTAAATTCATGACTCCATAAAACATTTTTCCAGTATATACGTAATCTAGGGGTATGTCGTGTTCTTGGGTAAATTTTTGGCAAAACATAATTAATTCCTGATTTACCTTTGCATAACCTCCAAAATGATAATCACATACTAATTCCCAAGCTGCAGGAGAATTAACAGGTGCAGGTAAATCAGATGTGAGATAATTGGTAATTAAACTCTCTATTTCTGCTGCTAGAAATTCTCCACCTTTTAATATAGGAAAGCCAATTATTTTCTGTTTAAAATGTAATGATAGGGCAATACCAGCTAATGTTGTGGCTGTTCCACAGGCTAGACAAATAGTATCAAATAGTTCTAAATTTTGCATTATTTCTGTACAGCCTCGCATTCCATTGAGGTTACAACCACCTTCGGGAATTATAAATACTTTATCAAACTGTTGTTTTAAGTCTTCCTGTAGTTGAGTTGTATGGCGTTGTCGATAGGTTGTGCGATTGCAATATACTAACTGCATACCTTGTTCTACCGCAAAACTCAATGTAGGATTGAGGGGAAAAGTTTCCTCTCCACGAATCACCCCAATAGTACGAAAACCAAAAATATTACCTGCGGCTGCTGTGGCAAAAATATGGTTAGAATAAGCACCGCCAAAAGTGAGTATAGTGGATACATTTTTCTCCTTAGCTGACAACAGGTTATATTTCAATTTGAACCACTTATTACCATTAACCTGTGAGTGCATGAGATCAAGACGTAATACGTATAACTCAACAGCAACACTATCAGCTATTTGACTATTAATTTTTTGTATAGGTGGAGGAAGAAAGATTGACGACATTTAAAATAGAAGTTAAGCTTTTCTAGAATAGTAGATAACAACAAATCTGCAAGAACTCTCACAACGTTTATGGCTAAAGTTTTTGACTCCATTACTGAGGAATTGCAAAGATTTATTGCAAGTCAGCAGATATTTTTTGTTGGGACTCCCCCTTTAAGTCCTACAGGCCATGTTAACCTTTCTCCTAAAGGTTTAGAAAGTTTTCGTATCATTTCACCCCTTTGCATTGCTTACCTAGATGTAACAGGTAGTGGAAATGAAACTTCTGCCCATCTATTAGAAAATGGCAGAATCACATTTATGTTTTCCCCTTTTCAATAACCTCCATCTATTCTCCGTCCTTATAGCAAGGGAAAAACAATTTTCCCTAATTCCCCACAATGGGATTCTTTATATTCTTTGTTTTCTCCTCTTCGCTGTGCCACTGTATGAATATCAAGGACAAAGAGAAACTTTAGTTAATTGGGTTAATACAAAAGGTGAACAGGGACTTAAAGAATATCATCAGGAGAAGGAGAAAAATTTCGTCAGCATTGATGCTTTGTTAACTACCTTGTTTCAAGTTCACAATCAAAAATCTATTGATTCGTAAATGATGATTATTAAACTTCAACAACTGCATGCAAATCAAATCAAACGTTTAAGTCACGCAAAGCTAAACGAATTTGTTCCATACGTCTGCGGTTGACACCGAGATCCGACTTTCCTACACGAGATGCTGAACGGATATGAATTACCGATTCATCTACAGGTAAATAAAACTCTACATCATCCACAAATTTGAAGATGCGGCTTTTAGAAAGAGCATGAATGTAATTATCTGTTTGTTCTATAACTTCTGTACGGGGAACAATAGTGAGAACTTTGAGTAAAAGTTCTTTAGCTTTTTCACGGTCTATATGATAAGTAATTGGTTCAATGTTGTGATTAGCATCAGCATTTTGACTCACAACACAGTTGTCTGAAGCTGGACAAGAAATAAGATGACCATTATCAATTCCCAAGCCAGTAGCCCAAGTTACTCCAGGAAGTATTACACTGATAATCAGGGTTAATAATATCGTAAAAGTACTACTCTGTAGTCGCTGGGATAATGCTGTTAGACGGTACATTATTAATTTACTCCTCGATGATTTGGGTTTTGTTGCTATATCCAATAATTCTAAATTATTAGATGAGGTAATTCTAAATTATTAGATGAGGTGATTAATCATCCACAATTAAAAAAACTTGAAAATATTTCTATTTACTGTTTATCAGAAATGATTCCTTTCTATAAGCGTTGGGGTTTCCAAAATGATGTAGATGGAATTAAGTTAATGCGACGTTATAACCTATAATTTGAGGATATAAGAGTTTGATTATCAATCAAAAAAAGTAGTCTTTTTTACCGTTACCCTTAATAGCACCATTCAAGGAATTATTGACATTGAATAAACGAAAAGCGATGGCACACTCAATACTACTATAGTGATGGCAGGTATCGGACTTGCAACCAGTCAAATCGCTTCCTCTGTCCTGGTTTCTCAATTCCCACCACCACGAGAAGACCCATTTATCATTACCCCGCCTTTTTATATCAGCGTTCTAACCGGAGTGATTGTCAGTATAATAGCCTGGATATTATTGACCAAAATTCGTCGCTAACTCTTTCCTTTGTCTTCTCTGCGGTTTCATACTCCCACCATGTCTACAGAACGCATAATTAAAAGCATATATACTGATGGTGCTTGCACCGGTAACCCTGGTCCTGGTGGTTGGGCTGTAGTTGTTTATTTTAACGATGGTTCAGTTCACGAAATGGGTGACCTATCACACCATACCACCAATAATAAAATGGAAATGCAAGCTGCGATCGCTGCCCTGGAACTATTTGAAAAATCTGGACAAACTGAACCCATCACCCTCTATACCGATAGCGAATATCTGATCAACTCCGTTACCAAATGGATGCAAGGCTGGAAAAAGAAGGGCTGGAAAAAGTCAGATGGGAACCCAGTCCAAAACCAAGATCTTTTAGAAACTCTCGACCAACTCAACAGCCGACTCGTCAAATGGGAGCACGTGCGCGGACATTCTGGTAACATAGGTAACGAACGTTGTGATGTGATTGCTCGCTCCTTTGCCAGCGGTAAAATCCCATCTCTTCAACAATTATCGCCTGCAAATCCTTACCCAACCTTAACCAATACAAACCAAATCAATGTAGCAAAAGTATCCAATTCTCCAATAAACTCTACAAAAATTAACACAAACATTAACACAAACATCTCGGATAGCAGTAATTTGTCATCAGACATAACCACTATGGAACCATCTACAGCGTCAGCTGCGACCACAAACGACGAAAAACCACCTGAGATGAGGGTTTCACAACTCCGCAACTTAGTTGAAACTCTGCGGGTTGCTGACGAAATAGCAGAAAAAGGCTATTTAATCACTAGTTCAGAACTAGCAGACCTGATGGATGTCCACGCCAGTGCTGTCACCAGTCGAGGAGATCAGTGGCGTTGGCGAAACTGGATAGTTTCCAGAGTACGACGGGAAGGTAATCAAATTCTTTGGGAACTGGAACGAGGTGATCAAATAGGAACTGAAGCCGAATAATTCATTCCCAACTACCAATTACCAGCCACAACCAGCATAACTTGCCTTAATACTTCCTTCCTCGCCATTCTCGCGGAGTCTGGAAAGCAGATAAAAAGATTCGCAGTACAGCCAAAGGATCAGCCAGGGGGGAAAGCCAGAAGAACCAACCTCCCTTGGCATTTTTACGGTCGTAAGAAGGTGCGATCACTAATAATAGAGCAAAGCGAATTAACAAGAGAAATATATTCAGCCCCAAAACCAAGGAAATAGGGAGATAGGGAGATGAAGACATGGGGAGATAAGCTAACAAAATGATCAGAGGGAAACCTTGCACCGCTGATAATAGCCATAAATCACCCCAAATTTGAGCGCGGTTAGACGCATCCTTCAAATCTAAACTGCGCCCCCATTCCTTCCAAGTTTCCATTGCCCCCTCATACATCCGCACCTTTAGCACTTTTGCCCCATCCAAAAACCCCACCTTAAAACCAGCTGCCGCAATATTTCGTGCCAAAGTCACATCATCACAAAACGAACTCTTAGCACTGCTATAACCATTTATAGCTGCTAAAACCGAGCGACGACACAAAAAACACTGCCCATTGGCCATTACCCTTTCCGGTTGTTCTGTATAAATACCAGCAGGATCAAATCTATATAAAAGAGTCATTAACAATGACGGTTGTAACCAGCACTCTACTGGATACTTGAGAATAAACTGAGGCGAAAGAGAAACCAAATCATAACCCTCAGTTTGGGCTGTTTTGACTAAACTTGCCACCAAGCCAGAATGGGGTTGAATATCCGCATCCATACCCAAAAACCACTCACTTCTCTCGGAACTAAACAAAAAACCATTGTGTAACGCCCAAGGACGACCTACCCAACCAGAAGGCAAGGGATCATCTGTCATCACTCGAAACCGTGGATCTTGTTGCTGTGCAGCTTTTACCAAGTCGGGAGTGCCATCTTGGGATCTGCTATCAACCACAATTACTTCTCTGACTTCGTAACTTTGCCGACTTAACCCCTTTAATAGCGGACTAATGCGTAATGCTTCATTTAACGTCGGCACAATAACACTAACACGACCTAACATATCAGGCGTTGGTTGCTGTGGTTGCAGGGGCGGATATCGTCTTGGTCCTTTAAGCAGCCGTGATAGTAGAAGTGCCGTTGCTGGTACTTGAATAAGTAGTAATAGGAGGGAAATAGTGCTTTCTATGATCAAAATATTTATACCAAATTCAAAATTAAAGATTCAAAATTACTTACCAATCACCAATCACCAATTAGTGCTGAGTAAATTACTACTAATTTACTCAGCACTAATGAAGTTACTTGAAAGCGACTTTGACGCTGGCAACGGAAACTTCTTTGGTTGCAGGTTCAATACCTAGGGGAGTGGATGCGCCAGGACCTCTCAACCACAGTGCTACAGCAGGTGCAACGCCAAGTACCAACCCTAGCAATACAGGAATGGAGAAGCCCGCAGCCAAACTCATCACGGTTGCAAAACCAAAGTTACCCAAATACACAACCAAAGGAATATTGAGTTGCGATCGCTCTAATTTGACTGGATTATTTCTCCACAACAGCGCCGCTACTGTCATAAACACTGAACCAGTACCCATCCAACCGGCAAAGTTTTGGTAAGGCATCCCAAAGAAAGCACCTGGTTGTTGCCAATACCAGAAGGGAAGAGAAGTTTGACTCATAGCCGGGTCAAGCACAAAATCCCAAGAAGTAAGCAATAAAGCACCAAGGGCGATTGCACCTAGATGACGGAAGAAACTGGGCTTTTTATCTACCTCTAACCCTACACGCGCCAGCAGGTAGGAAACGCATCCCACATAAAACCATGACAAGGGAATGGTAAACGGCACTAAACCCGCAATCTTATAACCCAAGCCACTCAAATAGCTGTAGTTACCAAAAGGAAAACCTGTGCTGGTTCCTAGTAACTCACTAGTCAAAGAAATTAATACCGAAGGCAACAGAAAACACAAAGCACGACCTAAACCCAACGTTCGGTAAGCATACAGGAAAACACCTACTGCACCTAAAATCATATAAGCCACCCCGCCACCTGCCATACTCCACTGCATGACAGTCTGGCCGACTTCAGATAAGCTCAAAATTAATTCCGCATTAGGAATAACTAATAATATCCCTACTAGTCCAAACACCATAGAGACGATATGACCAATCAGGCATACGCGCTCAACAATAACTAGTTGTTTCATGATCAGCCCTTAACCTTAATAAAATGTGACACGCAGCTACTCGACTGCTAATAGTTTACAAATGTTTAAGATCATAATTTAACTAATTTTTACAGAATAATCCGGGAAAATTGATAGTTGATTCATCTCTTAGTTGAAAAAAGGATCAATCCTGAACCCTAAACCCTTATTTATACTAAAAACGGTTTACAAGTGTCATTCTGAACGTTCGCGGAGCGTCTATGAAAGAGATGGTGAAGAATCTCCTAGATACTAGAGCCTACGGGACGCTCCGCGTTCACGCAGTGTCCCGTAGGGATAAGCTGCACTACGTTACCCATGGCTTACGCCACGCTGTGCTATCAGTATGATATAAGTCCAACTCTCACCCGTTTGCAGTATAACTGCGCCAATCAACTGAAAATTGTGAAATAATATCTCCACCAGCTACTGGGAACACCAATCTATGCCAACCTTAAACACAATTCCTTGGTTTTCCCTAGCACTAGCAGTGCTGAGTTACAGCACTTTGGGCTGGGTGATATCGGAAACCAAAGCTCCTTGGTTTGTGTGGTTAATAGTTGCAGTGGCTATATTGCTGTTAGTAGCCAGTTTGACTGCTTCATGGTCAAAACTAGTAGAGTATTACAGTATGCTGTTTCAATCAAATATCAGGTCTTTTGGCATCACTGTGTTGGCAGCTTTCCTCTTCTTTCTCATGATTGCCTGGTTTCGAGTATTTCTTGATACTTTGCTGGTACTCTCAGCTACCATACTGGTGAAGATAGACTTTCAAGCCGCTGGCTTCAAAGAAGGTATAGCTTTTTGGTTGACATCTATTATTTCACTAGCAGGTTTAGCCACAGGCGCTTTACTACACAGGTTTATTTAATAGCTTTGTCAGCAATTAGGAGTTTAGGAGTCAGCAGTCAGGAGTCAGGAGTTCAGAAGAAATATAAATATTCCCTATTCCTAATGACTAATGACTAATGACTAATGACTAACGACTAAAACTTAACTAGCTACTGCTTCAGCAGCAACAGCAGGATAAACGCTGATTTGTTTCCGGGTTTTGCCCTTTCTTTCAAAAGTAACAACACCATCAACTAAAGCAAATAAAGTATCATCACTGCCAATACCAACGTTATTACCAGGGTGGAATTTAGTCCCACGCTGACGGATAAGAATATTTCCCGCACGCACAGCTTGACCACCAAAACGCTTTACGCCCAGACGTTGAGCATTAGAGTCACGACCATTTCTTGTACTACCTGTTCCTTTCTTGTGAGCCATGATTTCCTCTTAATTTATCTACTTCTTTTTATTATTCAGCAGCAACAGCTTCTTCAGGAATGCTATCCATAGTATTAGGACTTTCTGGAGTAATTGGCGCTTCTTGATATGCCAAGACCTCACCGTTGAGGTTAATGGAGTTAATCAAAAGTCTGGTTGTTTCCTGGCGGTGTCCGCGTTTTTTCCGGGTTTTCTTCTTAGGTTTCATTTTGTAAACCAGGACTTTACGACCTCTAAAATGTCGTATCACCGTCCCTTCTACCGTCGCACCTGCCACTCGGGGCTGTCCAATTGAGACTTCGCCCTCATGCTGCACCAGCAATACTGCGTCTATGGTCACTTTTTCATCTGGTTCGGTACTCAGCAGTTCAATGTCGTAAAAACGACCTGCTTCAACTTTAATTTGTTTACCGCCAGTTTCAATAATTGCGTAGGTCATGAAATTGTCCTTGAAGTTGCCGTACAGGTAGCTGGTGTTAATCTCCTGTAGAGACTACAATTTATGGCTTTTACCAGCTTTTGCAGTATGTCTACCTGATCCGAGCAGGAATTAGACAGACAATCTTAAATCTTATCTTAATGATCAGCATTCAGTCAAGAATTTCATTGATTGAAAAATCTTATCTAGAAAATTTGACCTGATTACCGGAATGGAGATGTATGTGTTTGTAGTCAGTTGAGACACAGACAGAATAACAATTTAACCATCTGGGCAGTATCTACGGGTAGAGTTGCTCAGATTTTTTTTAGCGTTTATATAATACAATTTGATAAAGTTAAAATGGATAAAATTTAGAGACTACATCAACAATATTTCAGTAAATATATTATCTTATAGATGCCGTACCACTAGTTATCATTACGTTTGATAAAAAGATATGAAAACAATAGAAGTTGAACAAAGAAGTATTTTTATCGGCTTGGCAGGTAGTTACGGCTATGGTTTAAATCTTCCCGATTCCGATTATGATTATCGGGGCGTGTCTATTGCCCCTAAGCGTTACTATTTGGGATTCGATAGCATAGAACAAAAAGATACAGACTGGGATGAACCAGGCATATTTCCCTTTATAGATGGTAATGACGATACTGTTATTTATGAATTAAGGAAAGTATTACATTTATTAGCAGGTGCTAATCCCAACGTTCTAGAATTACTCTGGTTGCCCACATATCCAATTTTAACAAATGCTGGACAGCATTTGATTAATCACAGACAGCTTTTTTTGAGTAAAAAAGTTAAACATACCTATTCTGGTTATGCTTTTGCTCAAATCAAAAAAATGGAAATTCATCGCAAGTGGTTGTTAAATCCACCCACGGAGAAACCAATACCTAGTGATTTTGGTATAGAAGATGAACCACCTTTGAGAAAAGATGAACTCGATGCTTTCTTAGAGTATCTTTATCTCTTAATTAGGGGTAAAATTGGATTTTTAGAAGAATCGGACCAATTATATAAATTGCTGACAGCAGATATTGATTTTGAAGGCATATTAAAACAATATGCTTTAGCTGATAAAGCTTTATAATACAGCCGAAACCTAACTAATAGCCGTAAAGATTTTATTCGGCTGTTGCAAAAAAGTCAAAGCTATCAAATCGTGTTAAGAGAATGGAAGGCTTATATATATTGGCAGCAAAATAGAAATCCTGCTAGATCTGAAATTGAAAGAAAGTCATAACCTGACTTGAAACACGGAATGCACTCTATTAGATTACTTCGTAGTGGCCTATAAATATTGCAAAAACGAGAAGTAATTATCAATAGAAATATTGCTGGAGATATTGATGATTTAAAAGCTATTCTCAGAGGAAATTTTACTTATGAAAAATTGATCAAAATGGCGGAAGACCTAGTGAATGAAATGGATATTTACTCTGACCAATCTACTTTACCTCATAAACCGGATCTAGAAAAAATTAATGATTTGTGTGTGGAACTAGTTGAAATACAAGGTTGGTAATAGTTCAATAAACTTCCTGTAGGAAAATTTTTATGGATGTAAAATTTTTTACTCAAAAAACAAGAGTAATCAGCCAAAAGATTAAAGGCTCCTGGCGTTTATTTAATCAGTGGTTTTCAAATACTCCAGCAAGAGCTATATTAGAAGCTTATGAAGCAGCACAAGCGATTCAAAAAATTGAAATTGAACAATTTGGTGGTAAAAAAATCACTCATAAATCAGGGAACTTTAGTGAAAATATCATGGCTTTTTGGCAAGGAAATTTAAATAGGAATTTAGCTATTATTAAAGTTAGATTAGCAGAATTTCAGTTAGGACTTACTTTTGTCGATAATTCAGATCCCAGCTTATTAGAAAAACTCAAATTTATTGATGAAGTTATATCTAAATATATCGCTCAAAATAAAATCATTAACGAACCAATAGAGAATTCTATTAGAGGAGTTAAAGAACAGCCAAATTCATCGTGTACAGCTATTTTCAAAGAAGCATCTGCAACTCGACAGCCTGGTGTATTTCCCAGGTCAATTAGTAGAACCTTTAATAAAATTGCTCAAGATGTAACTCCCCACGCAGAAGAAGAATTTGTCAAAAAATATCGAACCTCTAGAAATAGAACTATCAGGGCAGTTAGATTTTTCTTAATACTGATTATCGTACCACTATTAACTCAGCATTTTTCTAAACAATTATTAGTCAACCCTGTGGTGAAACATTTCAGATACGAAAAAACGACTCAAATTTTTATAAATTCAGAAATGGAGGAGAAAGCATTGAATGAATTAAAAAGTTTTGAGCAAGGATTGAAATTTAGATCCCTCGTCCGTCAAGCACCAGAATTTTCATCTGAAAACTTTGAAGCAAAGGTTAAAAATAAAGCGATTGAGATAGCAGAAGAATTCCGCAATAAAACTAACGGTGCTATCAGCAATTTATTTGCTGATTTTATATCACTAATTTCCTTTGCTATAGTAATTGTTCTGAGCAAAAAAGATATCACCTTTGTCCAGTCTTTCATAGATCAACTTGTTTACGGTTTAAGTGACAGTGCCAAGGCTTTTTTAATTATTTTATTGACAGATATATTTGTAGGATTTCACTCTCCCCATGGCTGGGAAATCCTCTTAGAAGGTTTCGCAGAACATTTAGGTTTACCAGCAAGTAGAAATGGAATATTTTTGTTTATCGCCACATTTCCAGTAATTCTAAACACAATATTTAAATACTGGATATTCAGCTATCTCAGTCGCTTATCTCCTTCTGCATTGGCAACATTAAAAGAGATGGATGAGTAGGAATGAATAGTGGATGTAGGTATTTAGCTAATGTCCTTGTATCCTACAGCTATAGATTGTGTCCCAATACTGCTAAGTTAAGGGGGAATAAAAATCTTTGTCCTTTAACCCTTGCCCAATAGTATTAGTAGGGTAATAGAACAGGATATTAACAGGAAAATGAAAAAGTTTATTGGTAATTTTGTCAAGTTCCACAAATTTTTCATGAATCTAGATAAATATTTAGTGCATAATCTCAGATTATCTGCTAATAATTGGGTTTAATAATTGCTTTTGTTGATCAAGATACAGCAGGAGTCAGGAGTAAAACTCTCTTGCTGTCTAGGTTTCAATTTAGATTCTGTACCTCATTGATCTGCAATCTGCTGTAAAAGTAATTATTAATACGTATAAGTGATGCAGTATGAAGCATTGCTTAGAAATGAATTTAGAAGTTTAGTTCCCGACTTAGGCTTATGAGTATCTTATTCAATCATAAATTCCAAATCACAGCAGGTATTGTTACTTTTTTTTTGGTTGTTTTGGCTCATCAAAATCTATATGCACAATCAGAAATTCCGCAAGTAATTACGCAACCACAAATTACACCAACTGAATCTATTAATTTATTCAGTCAGCAAAATCAAGCTACATCTATATTCTATTCTGTCATTGATGAGTGGAAAAAATATAAATATAGTGTCAATGGTAAACACATTTTAAAATCTGTACAATTACCAACAGCTAAAGTTAATTTCAATCAAGCTGATTTATTAACTGTTCTCACTAATACGCGCAAATATTTCCAAGATAATGCTGATAAAGATCCTAATATTTCCCGCAATGGATTGTTATTAAGCCAAGGTGTGACTGTAGAGGACGTTCTCAAAACTTTGGATTTTATGATTACTGTTTTGCAGGAAGATATTAGTAATAATCGTCCTACTCGTTTACAGAATCCTAATTTTATCAATGCTAATTTCCGAGTAATTAAATGGTCAGCTTATAATCTTAACCATCCGCGACAAAAACAATTAAGAATTACAAAATACGCAGTTTTTAAACATCCTGGCTCTCGATCTAAAACATCTCAATATAATATACCAATCTATAGTTTAAAAGACAATTTAGGAAATGATAATTTCTACACCAAATACACTAAACAAGATGTCTTATCAGGTATTTATGAACCTGGTGGCAAAGAATTTGGAAGGGTAGAAACTTTGGCATATATCACCCGTCAAGGTTTAGAGGAAGCATTAATGCAGGGAACTATCTTGATTAATTTTACAGATGGTTCACAAGCGTTTTTTAATGTGGATAGAAATAATGGAATTTCTTATGTAAGAGGAGTAAAACCCACATTGCAAAAACGTTATTGGTATTTTAGAAAAGTTGATGAGATCAAAGGTTATGGATATAAGAGTGATGCGAAGATTTCTATTAAGCCAGGTGTAACTTTTGCTGGAGATGTCCTGAATATTGGCTTGGGTAGAGTGATTGTTATGGAATATAATCAAGGTGGAAGCAAACGCCTACAAATGGGTGTAATGGCGGATACTGGTGGGGCATTTTTACCAAATTTGCATCAACTCGATTTTTTGGCAGGTATTTTTGAGGATCAAAAAGATTTTAGGCAGCATATCAAGCAATTACCTGAATATGCGACACCTTATATTTTGGTGAAAAAGTGAAAGTAGCATTATTGAGAATTGCGATCGCATCTACCAAATCTACAAGATCTACAAAACTGCTGAAAATTTCGTCCCACACTTGAGAAATTGGTCAGTGTGGGCTTGTGAACCAATGTGGCTAAGATACTCCTACCAGTCGCCTAACTTGTGATTTTACAACTTCTACAATGGCATCTGCATCAATTTTAGCAGCATGGAGTAGTTCTTCAGGAGTTCCAGAAGTTGGCATATTTTGAACTGCAAGTTTAATAATCTGTAATTGCGGAATTTTGTAGGCAGGGGTGGTACTATTACCAGCAAAGGCATCTAAGACAGCCGCACCTAATCCTCCTTCTGGCCAATGATCTTCTACAACTACTAAATTACCGTTGGTATCTGTTGCTGCTTGATGTAGTGTTTGCACATCAATGGGTTTAACGGAATAGGCATCAATAATGCGGGCTGTGATCCCTTCATTTTTCAATCTTTCATAAGCTTTGAGGGCTTCATGTACAGTGATACCTGCGGCAATAATTGTTGCTTGATCGCGCTGGGAACGGTGGATAACTTTGCTGCCACCAATGGAAAATTGTTCTTCACTACCATAAATGACAGGTGTGCTTTCTCTGGTGGTGCGGAGGTAAACGATACCAGGGGCATTACTCATCTGTAGTACTAGTTTAGCAGTCTGATTAGCATCACTGGGATACAATACAGTGCTATTACACACAGCGCGAAAAGCTGCTAAATCTTCTAATCCCATTTGGGAAGCACCATCTTGACCAATGGAGACACCCCCATGAGAACCAACTAAGTTAATGTTGGCACGAGATACCGCAGCCATCCTAATAAAGTCGTAACCACGAGTTAAAAAGGCTGCAAAAGTAGAAGCAAAGGGTTTGTATTTTCGCACCTGCAAGCCTACTGCGGCTGCTATCATTTGCTGTTCAGCAATGTACATCTCAAAGTAGCGTTCTGGAAAGGCTTCGGCGAAATCTTCCGCATACGTCGAATTACTCACCTCGGCATCAAGAACAACCACATCAGGTTGCGATCTGCCTAAAGCTAATAAAGCATCTCCATAAGCGCGACGGGTGGCTACTTTATTGCCTGTTTTATATGTGGGAAGTTGTAGGGGTTGAGGTACTCCCAGTGTAGCGGGTTGGCTTTGTTCTTCTGGTTTATCAACGGTAATGGTAATGTGACGTTCTCCACCTAATTCCGTAATAGCTTGTTGTTCTTGATCCTGTTTCAATGCTTTACCGTGCCAACCACCTAAATCTTCTAAAGCCTTCACACCTTTACCTTTCTTTGTCCTAGCAATAATCACCGTGGGACGGTCATTTATAGCCACCGCTGCACTAAAAGCTTGGTCAATTTCTGTTAAATGATGACCATCAATTTCTATTGCTTGCCAACCAAAAGCCTTAGCACGATTGGCATAAGCCTGTGTATTCCAGCCTAATTCAGTTTGACCACGTTGACCAAGCCGGTTGACATCAATAATGGCGATCAGATTATCTAATGTGTAGTGAGAAGCATGATCAAAAGCTTCCCAAATCGAACCTTCAGCCGTTTCACTATCCCCCAATAATACCCAAACATTGTAAGGTAATTGGTCTAAATATTTACCTGCCAAAGCCACCCCCACACCAATGGGTAAACCTTGTCCGAGAGAACCTGTTGCCACATCCACCCAAGGTAAAATTGGTGTGGGATGACCTTCTAAACGGCTACCAGACTGACGCAATGATAGTAATTCTTGGTCAGAAATGACCCCCGCAGCTTTATACATGGAATATAGTAGAGGTGCAGCGTGTCCTTTGGAAAGAATAAAGCGATCGCTATTAGGGTTATCTGGATGATCAAAATCGTAGCGAAGATATTTAGATAGAAAAACCGCCATCAAATCAGCGGAAGACATAGAAGAAGTAGGATGACCTGAACCTGCAATCGTTGTAGCGCGAATACTATCCACACGCAACTGTTGAGCTAGTTCTTGCCATTGATATAGTTGCTCTTGGGTCATCATAGTTTTTAGGGAAAAATAATCAAGGTTTTTTCGCAAAAATTTGAGATTGAATTGGTAGATACAGCGTTTTAGATTTAAATAGCCCACATTATAAAAACGCTACAGACAACATCTCTACAGGTGTGGAAATTTCATTTTTGTGTTTCATTTACCTAAGAATTTATCTTGGCTTGGGTTTAATTTATAGAGTTGGTTTTATAAAGGCTTCTAGCTAATGGAATAAACATAATTTACATCTAAAGACTTACAAACTTCATTCTCATGGTTGAATTTCAATCTTCAAACCGAATATTTTCAAACTATAAATAATAATAACTAAGCATGTTTTTTTACAGCAACCAAAAGAATCAAGCATTTATAAACTTTCAAATAAATCAAATTCCCTCAACTATAAATAGTTTACTTTTTAATCTAAGGATTCAGGTCGAAGCTAGAGGGATTAAAGAAGGTGTCTGCAAAGCAGAGTT
>ERZ1034419.72-NODE-72-length-22507-cov-39.283672_pt1 | contig 22507 bp, 24 predicted proteins | sample MGYA00520531_ERZ1034419 | MGnify/ENA primary metagenome ERZ1034419 (study PRJEB33736, sample SAMEA104288485) | Azolla nilotica | place: Sudan | collected 1982 | study: EMG produced TPA metagenomics assembly of the PRJEB19522 data set (Is there foul play in the leaf... | reverse complement strand
ATTCCCAACCCTGATTCTTTCCTTGGCTCTGTCCTAATCTTAACACTATGGAAAACCAGACACAGACTCCTTTTTAAATTTTCGGCCGTCTCGTTTGCATCTATCTTAGGCCATAGATGGAGCGATCGCCAGATCACATAATCAAACTGATCTTCAATCTCCTGCGCTAACTTGATAGAAAAAGCAGTTTTACCAATTTCACCCATTCCCAAAACTACAACCAACTGACAAAGCTGATTGACAATCCATTCTGAAACTCTGGTGAGTTCTGTATTTCTTCCACAGAAGCCATTAATATCAACAGCTTCACCCCAATCTTGAATTTTGGTTGCTTCAACTTTTGGTAATTCAGTTTCTTCCTCCCTGGTATTTGTGATCAATTTTGTTATTGGTGATATTTAAAACCAGTTTTTTTATACCCGGCCTTTTCTAATAAATGAGTTACATGACTCCAGTTTTTTACCTTAATTAAGCATCCTGCCTGATTACTCAGCATATCTTCTATGTATTTATATAATCCATTAGAAAGATAAACTCTGACAGTGCTGCTAGTGCTACTTTGATAGACTTTCTTGGCTATTTCCGCAGGAATACAACCACAAAGCAAAGCTCTCAGCAATTTCTTTTCCACTGGTGTGAGAGCTTTTGTCTTGGCAGAAGCTAAATCTACATTTAATTTGTCTAAATCCCAATTTTTTTGAGCTTCTATAAATTCTTCTTCGATTGGTGGGGAATCTACTGCCACCATTATTGTTATTGGTTGATTTACCGTAACGTTAACGATATACTAACGCTTATTATATAAAGTCTGAATAAACTAACGATAAATTATTAACGAATTCAATAACAAGTGTTAGGTGCATTTTTCCTTACTACTTAGGTATCCTTTTACTTAACGGAAATTTCATATAACCTGTTGGAAACTTTAGGGAAATAAATTTCCTCAAAATTAGAGAGTTCAATGAGTTTTACATTACTAATAAGGTATCAACGATGACTCAAATTCGAGACATTGTGCAAACAGCCTTAACAACTGGCCATTTGACTTTCCAAGCAGAAATCCAACTTAGACAACTTTTATCTGCTCGATATGATTTTGAAGATTTTAATGCCTTCATCGCTTTACAGGAAGCGGTAATGATGGGTGAAATCATACAAGAATCACGGGAGTACAGAGACAAGTGTAGGGTGTAGAGTTCTTGCTGAAGTTAGGAAAAGGCTAAGAGGTAAAATTTTTATTTATTTTGGTTGTTTCTAATGTCGAGTAGGTTTGTTATCATCGTCCAAATCTTCATCTTCAAAAAAATCCCAATCATCATCATTTGTTTGATCAGTAGTTGGTGGTTGATAAGGAGGGATAATTACTCGATAATCAGCATCATAAATGGATTCAGTTTTTCCCACTCCAGTATTTTTGGGTTCTTGGGAACTGTAGGAGTAAACAGAATCAGAAGGGGAACTATTTTTGGGTGGTTGCTGAGGTGAGGAGCTTTTCGAGCTTGGTGTCTGTGGTGATTCGTCGAAATCCCAATCGTTCTCTTGATTACGATCTGTGTCCCAATCATCAAACTTGTTATTAGTATTGTAATCAGTTGTACTTGTTTGCTTGTGTGAGGTTTGAGAAGTTTGTCTATTTTCTCCCCTTGCATTTGTCTTGGTGCGTGGTGCAGTTGCAGTTGATTTGACTGTGGTTGTTGATGACTGTTGAGCAAAACAATTACCAAATTTTAACAAGGTAGTGATTAAAAAAGATGTAAACCCACCAGCCACGATGCTAAATAAAATCCATAAACTTAATGGTAATGGTTGAGTCCGCATACCCAAAAATACCAGGGGAAGGGCAGGGGAAAAATTTTGGACTAATAATAGTGTTAGTCCTCCCAGTGTCACTACTAACAAAATTAAGCGAATTATAGCCATTTTTATCAACTGTTAGGAAATAGGGAACAGTTATCAATAAGTAGGTGGGTGTTAAAAATTGTCGTTATGACAAGGCAAGAGGCAAGAGGTTTTGGTCAATTTTACTTTTCGTTATATAGTTCTCTCCGAGGAGCCGCTGCGCGTCTACGGTTTTTTTGTGCCTTCCTACTTAAATAGTAAAGAAACTGATAACTGATAACTGATTTAAAGATGACCTTGCCAACGTTGAATAGGTATACAGTCAATATCTAGCTGATCTAAAGCACGGGCTACTACAAAATCAACTAAATCTTCAATGGTTTGGGGATTGTGATACCAAGCAGGTATAGCAGGAACCACTCTCACTCCTGTTTCTGCTAAGGTTGTTAAGTTCCGTAGGTGAATCAGGCTAAAAGGAGTTTCCCTGGGAACAATAACCAGCTTACGTCCTTCTTTAATTTGGACATCTGCTGCTCTTTCTAGGAGGTCGGAACTCATCCCTACAGCTAGTTTAGCCACTGTACTCATGCTGCATGGCATGATGAGCATACCCAAAGTTTTGAAAGAACCACTAGCGATTCCAGCACCAACATCACTCCAAGGATGACAGCGGAGTTTACCAAGTAGGGGAACTCCGGCTTGCTGTCGCCAAAATTTCTCTTGTGCTTCGGGATCTGCTGGCATACGAATATCTTGCTCGGCTTGCCAAACCATGTAAGTGGATTTGGAGGCAATTAGTTCGATTATATACTCTGCTGCTAGGAGAGATTTTAGAGTGCGAACGGCATAAATCAGACCAGATGCGCCTGATATACCTAAAATAAGTGGTTTTGTGCTAGTTGACACGGAATTAATTATCTGGGAAAGTTACTCATCCTCATCGTATAAATCTAAATCAAGAGTGTCTGTCTGATCTTCTAAGTAAGCATCGGATGTATCTTGATTTCCTGCTCCAACTCCTAAGCCTTTGGCTACACCATCAGCACCAACTGTGACTAAGTCAATTTGCTGGCGATAGTAATCTACACTTTTGACTTGTACAGCTACGCGATCGCCTAGTCGATAGGAGGCGCGATTTTTGCGGCCAAAAAGAGCTTGTTGTCTAGCGCGGTATTCATACCAATCATCTTTGAGGGAACTGACGTGAACCAGTCCTTCTACTCGCAATGGTGTACTCAGCTTGGAACCGATTTCTAACTCAGTGGCTGGGACTTCAATTTCGACAAAGAAGCCGTAGGATTGAACCCCAGTAATTACACCGGGAAAGACTTGACCGATTCGCTGTTTCATCAGTTGGGCTTTTTGCAGTCCGGCTAAGTCGGCTTCAGCTTCTTGGACTTCTTTTTCTCTGTCATTAATCTGAACAAGCACTCTGGTTAAATCGCTTTGTAGTTCTTGTTGGAGTTCTGGAGGGAGAACATTCCAGTTAATTTCCAGATGGGAAGCGGAGTGACGCAAGTTAACACGCTCTTTGACACGGGTGTTGCGGCGATCGCGCCCGTATTCCAGTAGAGCATGATACACCCTTTGCATTAATAAATCTGGATAACGCCGTAAGGGAGAACTAAAGTGAAGATACTGTGGGAGAGCTAAACCGAAGTGCGGAGTTTTGGTGGTGCTGTATAAAGATGGCTTGAGAGTATCTTGTAACAAGTAGGTAAGGACTTGTTCCGATGGTGATTCTGTAAAAGCTCTAGTTAAGTGTTGATAATCTAGAGGTTGAATTTCCAAATCTGGATCAAGTGTCAGTTCCACACCCAAATTAATGGCTAATTTCAGCATTTCCTGAACATCTTCAGGATCGGGTGTCCCTTGGACTCGCCAAATAGCAGGAACTCCCAAGGCGCTGAGATGATCTGCCATCAGTTCATTAACCAAAAGTACATACTCTGTGATGAGCGATCGCACTGGTGAGTCATCGACTACCACAGCCCCCATCACTCCCTCATCATGGTAAGGATTTTGGCTAGGTGGTAGGTTCAATTGCAAACTACCGCGAGACAACCGAGCTTGTTTAGCTGCTTTAGCCAAAGTGGCTAGGTTATGTAATATCTCGATACTTTCCGCAGATGCTTTTGTGGATTCAACTGTGAGAACTGCTTGTGCTTGTTGTTTGCTGATGGACTGATCTACATTAATGACACTGGGTTGAATTTCCCATTCCAACACTTCTCCCGATTGGGGATCAATAGTAATCACAAAAGAGAGACAAAGGTGATCGCCACCTGGCATCAAAGAACAACGTTCTCCCACAGTATCAGGTAACATCGGTAAAATTAATTCTCCGAGATACACTGACCTCCCCCGTTTGAGTGCTTCTCGGTCTAATATTTCATCAGCCTGAATATAGTGAGATAAATCAGTGACATGAACAATCAACCGCCATGGACCACTGGGATTTTTTTCCAAGCTCCAAGCATTTTCTATGACCCTATCATCACCGTTTACCCCTTCTATCGTCAGAGTAAACAAGTTACGTAAATCTAGGCGATCTTTCAAATCTGCTTTCAGTAACTTTTTGGGCAACTTAGCGGCTGTATCTAATACGTTTTCCGAAAAATTCCGAGATAAATCGTGTTTACAAGTTACCAAATCTATATCAGCAGCAGCTTCTGCATCACTACCCAGTATTTGTACCACCTGCCCGAGAGGTGGATACTGAGCTAAAGGATAACGCAGAACTTCTACATGAGCCAGGTGGTCGATAGCTTCTTCTAATTTCATGCCGTTTGTTAACAATTTCAATTCAAACAGCAGACGATCATCTAAAGGAACAGCACGGAAACCCCCTTCCACTTGCTTAATCCGTGCGAGTAAAGTGTGATTGGAACGCTCGAGAATCAACTTCACTTCGCCTTCAGGAGAACGCCGACGACTACCTTCTTTTAGCACTCTGACCAAAACGCGATCGCCATTCCAGGCATTACTAAGATGACTTTCCCGGATGTAAATATCCTCAGAGCCTTCCACGTCCTGAATTGCAAAGCAAAACCCCTTGCTAGAACAGCGGAGTTTAGCTTCAATTAGGCCCTCTTCTGATACACGGCGATATTTACCACGTTCTTTTACTAACAGCCCAGTTTTTTCTAGCACCTCCAAAGCAATGTGAAGTTTTTCTAAACTGTCTTCATCCTCACAACCCAGTTTTTTTTCCAAAACCTTCCGAGCTACCAATTTATCATCAGTAAAATTGGCAAGGAGTGTAGCGATTGAAAATTCCATGCAGTGAACCGACCTTTGGTCAAAACATCATTTTTCGTGTAATCTGGTTCTTCCCTGTATATCCTCACAGCCTACAGACACTTGTTGCCAACGAATTACCCGTTTGCATAGCGTCTCGTAGAGAAGGCAAGGCTGCCGAAGTTCCTGTCAGAGGAACCCTCTCCTCTAACAGGAACTTCTCACTGCACGACACTCTCAGAGTTCACCTGGGTTCAACTTTCTTCACCTAACCAATCTTACAAAGCACTCCTGATACTCGATTTCCTCCTGGTAATGATGCTCGTGGTTTTTGAGAGATTTGGTTTATAGAACTCTCGATTTCACCTACAAACTCCTACACAAGGCAAGAAACAGGTGTTTGATTGTTTAGATTTCAGGTAATTTTACGCCATGAGAATCTGAGTTTTAACTAGGAGAAACTGCCGATAAACCCAATTATCCCATCTGTAGAATCGGTAAGAATCAGGTAAGCAGCTTAACAAGCAATGAGGGCGAACCTTATCTTTATTATTGTAGATTTAGAGCGCACTTCCAGAAAATACTTCTAGATATTGATTTGGGTAATTAGTATAGCATTGAAAGGAAGAACACCCTGAGTGAGTCAGCAGTAGCTAAAATTTCTGCAAAATAGGCATAAATCAACTGCTGCTACAATCGTGACAGATGAGCATAGCGCAAAAAGTACCAGGAAGTCCTATCAAGTACAAATAAATTTCAACAGATTTAGATTGGTGGCAGTATGATGTTGGCTCAATTCCAGAGCTTGTATACCAACGGCAGCATTATTTCCGAATTGGTACAGATTTTTCAAGGCAAATATATCGTCCGAGTTAGTGTTCAAATTGAAGGTGTTACCCGTGCGACTGGTATGTCAGCAGCAGAAACTGTAGAAGTTGCCGAAGACCAAGCCAGGAATCGGGCGCTGATGGTTTTGGGAATCACTAGTACTGGGGAAACAGTGCCGTTTTCTCCAAAACCCATTTCTCCGGCTCAAATAAACCCTACCGTAAATACTACGAGTTTATTAAATGAGTCGGTCTCTGCATCGAGTGAAGTTGTCAGTAGTCAATGGTCACTGGCCAGTAACACAGAAATAACTCCACCCCCCGCAATTAGACAAAACAACAACACTACAAGAGATATTTACAACCCAGCCTTAAGTCAAAGTTTTTCTGGAACTAGTACCAGAGATCAAGAACTTTATACTTCAGCGCCCGAACTAGAGATCTTATCTAGTTCAGAACCTGAACTTCAACCCTTACCAACAATTAGTGCAAGTAATGTCACACCATTTACACCACGCAGTTATTCTCCTAGCGAGGATATTAGCTCACAATCAGCGATTGCTAAAAGGAAGAAGAAAAACGAACCAGTAAATTTATCCGATGTCATTGCCCAAACCGATGTGCAGATAGAGCGTTTAGGGTGGACAAAAGAACAGGGAAGAGAACATCTCAAAAAAACCTACGGTAAGTTAGGGCGTTCTTTACTTAGCGAAGAAGAATTGCTGGATTTTCTCAACTACCTCAAATCTCAACCTGATCCCATAGCGGGGTTTTAAAAGAAGGGAATGGGTAATTGGTAATTGCTGGTTGGTAATTGGGTATTCTTACCAGTCCCCAGTCCCCAGTCCGCTACACCACAGCCATTGGACGGCTACCGGCGGCGTGACGGTCAATTACTTGGTCAATTAAGCCGTATTCCTGAGCTTCTTCTGGAGACATGAAGAAGTCTCGTTCTGTATCTTCCGCAATACGCTCAAGTGGTTGACCTGTGTGTTCGGCTAAATACCCGTTCAGCTTGCGCTTGTGGTATAAAATTTCCCGCGCCTGAATTTCAATATCAGTGGCTTGTCCTTGTGCGCCACCTAAAGGTTGGTGAATCATAATTCGTGAATGTGGTAAACTCATCCGCTTACCTTTGCTTCCAGCACTAAGAAGGAAAGCGCCCATACTCGCTGCCAGTCCGGTACAAATGGTACAGACATCAGGGCGGATATTTTTCATGGTATCAAAAATGCCCATCCCCGCCGTCACTGAACCACCAGGAGAATTGATATACATATAAATGTCTTTCTCCGGGTCTTCAGCATCTAAAAACAACAATTGGGCAACAATCAAGTTAGCTAGACCGCTATCCACCTGTTGTCCCAAAAAGATAATGCGCTCACGTAACAGCCGTGAGTAGATATCAAAGGCGCGTTCACCTCGACCCGATTGTTCAATAACGATAGGAATCATGAGCGTGTTTGTAGCTATTTGTCATTTATTCTATCTAACGCAAGTTGCTAGTTGGGAATTAGCAGTAAACCAAAAAGTTTTTAACAGAAGAGCGAGCACTAATCAATTTTAAGTATACCCAGGTGCTATAAACTACCAAATACATAGTTAAGGGTTATACTTTTTTGAAAGGGTTCAAAAAATGAAATGATAAAAGTAGTGTGTAGCATATTGGCTGAAAAAACCGACTGTTTCATCACAAGAACTGGTTTTAACAGACTCAGAAACTCTTGAAGAGGTTATTGAGTGTTTAGTAGAAAATTTTTCCATTGAAACTCAGGGGGTATGTTACCAGGAAACCTTATTTAAGATTCTAATAAAGGCAGCCAGTAATGGAGATAGTATTGAGAATACAGCCAAATTATGAAAGAATGTTCCTACAGCTAATGATATTAGATATCATCTAAATAAAATTAATCATTTTGAGGAATTATAGGCGCAAATAAATCAATCATTGAAAAATCGAATTCCTTGATTGCTTAAAAAAAAGGGCTTTTAAAAAAAGTGATTGATTGAAATTTAATTATTAATGTTATGGCTGATGATAAGCAAGTAAACGCTCCCCAGCAAGCAATACATCATACGATTTTTCCAGTCGAGAGGATCCTATTTCTAACATTTAGCGAACTTTTCCTGAGCCTCCCTTGGAAATATACAGGAAGAAAGTAATATAGAAGAGAGATAAATCTGGAATCTAAAGACGGGGTTTCCAGTCTCTCCATAAAGCTTCAGATGTCATCGATTTTTGATTTTCCATTTTTCGCTAATTGTTTACAATAAACTTAAATTACTAAACTGTTTGCTCATTTCCCCAGAGAATCCTAAATATTGGTACAATCCAGTCAAAATTAAATTCAAAATTCGGCAAATCGATTTCTGGTAACTCAAAGATATCAGCATTATCTGGCTTTTATGGGGCTGGTTTATTTACCAAATACTTAGCTTCTTCAAGAATTTGCTTTATTTGCTGTTTAATAACATCACGAATTCTGTCTAAGTCGCCACATCCACTGCGTTTCCAATCATCAAGAAGTTTATTTAAATCTCTTCTCTGATGCTCATACGTTTTTATATGCCCATTCCAAGAGCCTACTCCAGGTTTGGGATTATTTCTATACTTTTTATAAAGTCCCTGTGTGTCTTTCTTTAGTTTCTCTTCATCAGGGTCAAGATGATTTTTAACCAATAATCGATCAGCCAGAGAAATAGGATCAAGATTGATGTGATGCTGAAAGTGAGAAACAGCCTGAATTAAATCAACTTGAGACAGATAGCAGGTATGATAAGTTACATCCTCTCGTAACCACTGCCAAAGATGTTCAACAGGCATAAAATCAGGACTATAAGCGGAGAGCGGTTGTAAATTAATTTCCAGCTCCCTGGCTGCATCTTGAACAATTTGAGAACGATTATAGGGTGCGCCATCCCAAACGAGATTCATGGGTTAGTGAGGAAGTTCGGTTTTGAGGTTGTTGAGAACCTTAATAGTATTAATCCCATTAGCTGTTTGATAGGGTAAAATCCTGACTTCACCTAAGTTATAAATATAAATAAACACCATAAGAAGATACCTGGGTTCTACTAGGTGAGCAAGAACTGATCCAAACACGTTCACCTTTAACTGACCAACCATAGCCTTAATCAGTGTCAAGATGAATATAAGCTTCATTTATATAGACTAAAAATTCTTCCTTGTGTAGAGCTTTGTCGAGTAATTCCTGAAGCGGTTCTAGATACTCATGTGGGAAAAGTCTAAAATCAGATATTTCAAATCAAAATTTTTTTTTATCGGCACTTTTTGGGGCCGATCGGAGTCTAAGTAACTATCGTGATGTGAAAAGAGGGTTAAACGAATAGTTAATCAACGCCAGATTAAGTCCTATTCTCACCTTTCTACACAAGTCCTTAAATATTGACCAATAGTTGATGGTACAAGCCCCCAGATTTATCCTTGAAATCAATCGAAAATCGAACTCAGGTATAATTTGGCTTGCCTGTATTTGGCAACTATAGCTTAGTTGAAATTTTTTTTAAGGTATTAGTAACTTTTTTCACAGGTTAATTTTTTTTCTGGTTAATTATCCGGACATATTTTGCAAATCGGGTAAATCAGGAGTATGAGGTGTATTTAGAATAACCAGTTTTACTTGAAATCTTATTGATTAACAGAGAGAAGTACTATGCTGGAAAGACTTATGCAAGCTGCTTTAATCACTTTTTTGCTGCACTTAATCGCAGCACTAAATCCTAGTAATCAAATTCCTCAAAAGTCGGTATCCCCTGTTTCAGAAATGCCAGCACCTGTGCTGGGTTCAGCAGTACGCTCGTTTAAATAAGAAAACAAGAAAATTAGTCCCGTTTATACTGATATTTGCGTAAAGCGAAACAACTGATAACTGTTCACGGTGGAAACGCTAGACTGACAGTGAAGGGTGGGAAACTGTAATTATGACTAATCGCCTTGCTGAAACGAGAAGCCTTTATCTTCGCAAACACGCTGAAAACCCGATTGATTGGTGGCCTTGGTGTGATGAAGCATTGGAAACTGCAAGGGTGCAAAATAAACCGATTTTTCTCTCTATTGGCTACTCTAGTTGTCACTGGTGTACGGTGATGGAAGGGGAGGCGTTTTCTGATTTTGAAATTGCTCAATATATGAATGCTAATTTTCTCCCTATCAAAGTAGACCGGGAAGAAAGACCTGATCTTGACAGTATCTATATGCAGAGTTTGCAAATCATGAGTGGTCAAGGGGGTTGGCCTCTCAATGCTTTTCTGTCTCCAGATGATTTGGTGCCGTTTTACGCTGGGACTTATTTTCCTGTTGATCCCCGCTATGGTCGTCCGGGATTTTTGCAGGTGTTACAAGCTTTACGTCGTTACTATGATATGGAAAAAGAGGAGTTACGCCAACGGAAAGCAGTAATTGTTGAGGCTTTGCTGACATCTGCGGTATTACAAAACGGTGCTATTCAGGAAGTTGAAGACCATCAATTATTGCAAAAAGGTTGGGAAACCTGCACGGGGATCATCAATCCTAAGCAGGTTGGTAATAGTTTTCCCATGATCCCCTATTGTGAGTTCGCTTTGCGGGGAACTCGGTTTCATTATCAATCTCGGTATGATGGACAACAGGTTTGTACTCAACGAGGACTGGATTTAGCTTTGGGTGGGATTTATGACCATGTGGCTGGTGGTTTTCATCGCTACACTGTTGACCCCACTTGGACTGTCCCCCATTTTGAAAAGATGCTTTACGATAATGGTCAGATTGTTGAATATCTGGCTGATTTGTGGAGTGCGGGAATTCAGGAACCGGCTTTTGAAAGGGCGGTGGCTGGAACTGTAAAATGGTTACAACGGGAAATGACTGCACCAACTGGTTATTTTTATGCTGCTCAAGATGCGGATAGCTTCATTCATTCCACAGATACAGAACCGGAAGAAGGTGCTTTTTATGTCTGGAGTTACAGGGAATTACAAGAACTGTTAACAACTGAAGAGTTAACGGAATTAGAACAGCAGTTTACTGTCACTCCTAATGGGAATTTTGAAGGTAACAATGTTTTACAAAGACTGCTTCCTGGTGAACTGAGTCCAACCCTAGAAATTGCTTTGAGTAAGTTGTTTGTTACGCGTTACGGTGCTGCACCTGACTCACTGGAAACTTTCCCCCCAGCGCGAGATAATCAGGAGGCGAAAACTACTAACTGGCCTGGTCGCATTCTGGCTGTGACTGATACTAAGATGATTGTAGCCTGGAATAGCTTGATGATTTCTGGTTTGGCTAGGGCCGCTGAGGTTTTCCAACAACCAAGTTATCTGGAATTAGCAGTACAAGCAGCCAAGTTTATTTGGGATCATCAATTTGTGGATGGACGTTTTCACCGACTTAATTATGAAGGTGAAGCGACGGTTTTGGCTCAATCTGAAGATTATGCTTTTTTTATTAAGGCATTGCTGGATTTACACCAAGCCGCTGTTGATAATTCTGATTGGTTGGAAAAAGCTGTTGCTCTGCAAGATGAATTTAACGAATTTCTGTGGAGTGTTGAATTAGGTGGTTACTTTTACACATCCACTGATAATAGTCAAGATTTAATTGTGCGGGAGCGTAGTTATCTAGATAATGCTACACCTTCAGCCAATGGGATTGCGATCGCTAATTTAGTGCGTCTGTCTTTGCTGACTGATAATCTACATTATCTTGATTTAGCTGAAGCTGGATTAAAAGCCTTTAAAAGTGTAATGAGTGAATCTCCCCAAGCTTGTCCTAATTTATTTACTGCCTTAGATTGGTATCGTAATTCTACTTTAGTCCGTAGTAAAACTGAGCAAATAAAGTTATTGATACCTAAATATCTATCAACAACAGTTTTTGCAGCGGTATCAGATTTACCAGAAGGAACTGTGGGTTTAGTTTGTCAAGGATTACAATGTCTTCCCGCACCAGGAAGTTTGGAACAGTTGTTAGAACAAGTGCAGCGTAGTCAAAATAGAGGTTAATATACTGCCAACGGGTGAAACTTGGACTTATGTCATACTGATAGCGCAGCGTGGCGTATGCTATGCGTAACTTAGTGCACCTTATCCCTTCGGGACACTGCGTGAACGCGGAGCGTGCCGTAGGCTCTAGTATCTCGGAGATACTTCACTATCTCTTTCAGAGACGCTCCGCGAACGTTCAGAATGACACTTTTAAACTGTTTTTAGTATAGCAGGTGACAGGTAATATGGGATCTTTTGATTCCTGATTACCTTTTTCCTGTTTTCCAATCTTCACCACCGGGTAGCTTAGTCAATGCTTCTGCTACAACAGTGGGTAATTCTTTAGCTGAAATTGAATTACGAATAGAAGCAGACCAAGAATTTGTTAACTGCTGTTCTATTTGATTTTTAATTAAGTAAATAATTAAAATCTTTAAATAGGATTGGATATTACCCAGAATTGCTTGTTTACTCATTCCTTCTAATTCATCTACAAGTGCTAAAGCATCTGTGTAACGTCCTTGTAAAATACTATTTCTGAGGTCTATTAATTCTTGTGTCATTGGTGTTAACCTCTACTCTAGCTATATTGATATTTTAACCTAAAGGTCATGAAGAACAATAAAATCCCCGACTTGTTCAAAAAATCAGGGATATGAGATCAGTAGTCATGCAAAATAAATTTTGCATTTAGAGTAGGTAACTTTTAACAGGGAACAGATAAGCAATACAGAGATTTCTGTTTTTCCCAAAAATGTTTAATTAATTTTACCCAGGGACTTACTTGTGGATATTAACGCAACTTTGATAACAAGGTTCTGATGTGGGGAGTAGATAGGAATTTCTGATCATCTGTAATTATGCTTTAACCCCATAAATGCTTTTCCATACAGTAAAAATCGGCGAAATTCTTGTCTAACTTTAATGCCTTTTCTGCTAACCGATAAGCCTGTTGTTGTTGACCTGTACCATATAAAGCCACAGTTAAAGCTAAGGTGGCTTCCGCAGATTGATTATTGATTAATATAGCTTGTTGTCATTGTTGAATCGCTGTTTCTTTATCACCTTGTTAATATTTAATGAACCCTATATTATTGATAAGTGCTAAACAGTTAGTATCTTTAGCAACTACTTGATTATAATTAGACATGGCAGTTAGATAATTTCCTAATGGATGATAAATAATACATCTACTATTGTAAAAATCCGCAAAATTAGTGTGGTTTTTATACTTGTTAATATAAAGACTTGAATTTTACGGTACTGTCATAATAATTATATGTACTTGTTTTTTTATCAGAATCAGGATGTACCCTGGCGTTAAAGCTCGTATGTTGGTGACAACAGATTTGTGAAAAGACGTAGCAAAAAATATTTTGTTCCTATGACTACATTAAGCACCATAGTCCTAACAGGTGGTAAAAGTTCTCGCATGGGAGAGGATAAAGCCTTAATTCTTATTCAGAGTATACCCTTATTGGAAAAAGTTTGTACTGTCGCTAAAAGTTGCACTGATACCATATATACTGATACCATATATATGGTCACACTTTGGACAGAAAGATATCAACACTTGCACTTATCTGGATGTGAATTTATACCAGAAAACTCGATTAAAGCACAAGGACCCCTAGTAGGCTTTGTACAAGCACTAGAGAAAGTCAAAACAGAATGGGTATTATTATTAGCTTGTAACTTACCCAACTTGCGAATAGAAGTGTTACAAGATTGGGTAAATAGACTAGATAATGTAGCCGCAAAAAATGTTGCCTGTTTAGTGAAAAATACTCAAGGGTGGTAACCTTGCAGTTTTTATCGCAGTCACTCTTTGCCTTTATTATTAGATTTTATCAACCAAGGAGGACGCTCATTTTAACAGTTGCTAAAGCTATATCCAGTTGCACATTTACCATTATCAGAACCAGATATGCTATTTAACTGTAATACCCCAGAGGATTTACAGCAAATTTTACCTAATTAAGCCATAATAAAAATACACTCCTCTCCTATTCATTTCCAGAAACCTCCGCCTTACTATGCGTTGAAAAAATAATTATGCGTTGGAAATCATCTGTCATAGCACTCCTCTTAACTCTCCTATTATGCTCCTGTAGCACAGCCACAACTCAAACATCACCAACAAAATCAAATATCATAACAGAACAACAAATATCAGTCAAAAGAGTCGTCGCACTTTCATCTCTTGCTGCTGATATTATCTCTCAACTTGATCAAAGAAAACTTGTAGGAATTTCTGGTAGCTCTTTATTTAAAAATCACTCAAGATTGCAAGGTATTACTCGTATTAGTGAGGGACAAAATACACCTAACTTAGAAAAAATTGTTTCTTTAAAAGCAGATTTAGTAGCTGCTACAGGATTTTCTAATGTACCTTTGCAAAAACTTCAGCAATTAAAAATACCAACTTTATCCACGAAAGTAAATAGCTGGGAATCTTTAGAAGAATGAACTAAAACACTTGCTAAGAAAATAGATGTAGATCCCCAACTATTATTAAATCGTTACTATTAAATCGTTACAAAAAAATTTTATTTTACCTGCTAATCAAAAGCAAAATATTTCGACTTTAATTCTGGTGAGTCGTCAACCAATTTTAAGACCAAATAAAAGTAGTTGGGCTGGGGATTTAATTTCCAAATTTGGAGCGCAAAACATAGCTTCAGAATTACAAGGTAATAGTCCCATTGGTGGATGACACTTTCCGCTGAAAAGGTCTTAGAAGCAAATCCAGATGTTTTAATTATTGTTGATGCTGAACCAAATCTATATCTATTAAATTTTTTTAAAAAAGAACCTTTTTGCCAGAAATTAAAAGCCACTGAAAACAATCGAGTTTATTTATTTGATTATTATGGGCTTGTAAACCCAGGTAGTCTAAATGCCATTGAAAAAGCTTGTCAGGAGTTGAAAAAAGTATTTTGACTAAAAAATCATAATTCAGGAATCATGAGTCAGCTTTGATTTTTAAAAAACCCTACAATACTTTTCACCTTTTCTTTAGTTCCCACAAAACGTTTTTATTTTTGAGACAGAGGAAAGCGTTTTTGACTTTGACTTTTTCCACCCATGATGCTGCGGAAATACAACCCACCAATGCTTAGTAAAAACCCCAAATATCCCACTGCTTGTACTATATAGAGTTTATCTCTGTAACCAAATAAGGACCTAAGAATAATACCAGGAAAGTGCTCATCAGGTAAGATTTTGGCAGTATTCCAAACCATTGGACCTAAGATGCAAGAGTGAACTTTGGTAAAGTGTTCATAATAGAAACAAAGATTTTCTGATGATCGACTACTCAGAGCAAGATTAGCTGTAGCTTCATCAAAGCTTTGTAAAGCTGAAACTACTAAACCAGACACAATTAACACTAATAAAATTCCCATTACTTGGAAGAATTGGCGAATATTAATTTTCACACCCCATTTAAATAATAAGACACCAATTGTTGCTGCTACTCCTAAACCACCAAGTGCACCTAAACTGGGTAATAAACCTTGTTGAAAATTTGCGGCTACAAACAAAACTGTTTCAAATCCTTCGCGGATAACGGCTACTAAAACTAAACTAAAAACTCCCCAACCAGCATTTGAATTTTGTGTTAATGCTTCTGTAACTGCTCCCTCAACTTGTGCTTTCATAAATCTGGCTTGTTTCGTCATCCAGATCAGCATCCAACTGAGCATAAGTATTGCTAATATACTAAATACACCTTCTAAAATTGGTTCAACTACAGAAGTGTATTGAGGATTAATGGAACCGAGTATTTTAATTAGCCAGGTGAATAAAACACCTATCAATGCACTGACGAAGATACCAACAGCAACACCAGCGTATACCCAAAAATTGAGTCGGGATTGTTTAGCTTTTTTCAAAAAAGCTAGGACAATACCTACAACAAGGGCGGCTTCTACTCCTTCTCGAAGGGTAATTACAAAAGTAGGTAAGGCGGTACTAAAGTTCATAATTATTAGTCATTGGTCATTGGTCATTGGTCATTGGTCATTGGTCATTGGTCATTGGTCATTAGTCCTTGAACTAGTGACCAATAACTTTAAAATATTAGCTAAAATCACGTAACATTTTTTTCAGTTCGAGATTGTGCATCTCTTCTTGTCCAATCATGCCTCGAGCAAATTCTTCTATATATATGCTGGCAGCAGTGACGGTTTCTAGAAGACTTTTGTACATATCCAGTGCTTTCTTTTCATGGGATAAACTTTCTGTCAATATATCCTTGACTGTATGTTTGAAGGTTTCTTCCATTGGGGCAATTCTCAGGGTAGGATGTCCCTCTAAACCTGTAAGAATTTCTCCTACTTGTTGGGCATGAAGCAGGGATTCACTAGCTTGGGCTTTGAAAAAAGCTACAATTGGGATGCGGTTTGGACCAGTTACCATCAAGGAATAATGGGTGTAGCGAACTACTCCAGCTAGTTCAAATTCCATGATGGCGTTGAGTATGTCAATTGTTTTTTGGTGGTCTAGTTCTTGCATCAGTTGTTAAGATAAGCAAAATTTCAAATGAAGAGTGATTAGTTATAAGTTATGAGTTAGAAGTTACACTCTTCTTATGTTTATGTGTTGAAAAATTAAACTATCCTGACTCTTAACTCCTAACTATTTCTTCTCTTCTCACTCATTTTAAACTTGTTATTCTGTGTTTCCAATGGTGTAAAAAGACTAACTTTGTGCTTTAGTGTTAGCTTCTTCCAATATTTTTTGAGTGTTTTCCTCTATGGTTTTCACTAGTTTGGTAACATCATTAGGGGTTTTGACTGCTTGTGCGGGTGGGATAGCAGCAGGCCAAACTTTTAATAGTTCAGTCAAAGTAGTATCTATGGCTTTGTGCGCTTCAGGATCCGATTGTGCCATTGCGCTGGAGATAGTTTTATATAGTTCATGAGAGTAGATTACAAAGCCGCGAGAATCCTGATATTCTATTGGGGCGCTAATTTTTCCATTGGCTACAGCTGCGCCATATTCGGCGTTAGCTGAATCTAACAACCCGTTGATTACCTTTAGTACAAATTCTGGTTTTGAGCGTTGTTGGGCTGCTAAGGCTGCGATCGCACCATGCACATTTCCCATCGAAGTGGTAAAATTACTTTTAATCTTGCCATCTTTAGGATTAGATTTGACTAAGTTAGTCAAACTCACCAAATTGGTTTTAAATTCCTTGACCTTGCGCTCATTTAGCTGTTCTTCAACATCAACATAAATCTCTTCAACTGGGTGTCCAATATGAGGTTCCGCTTGTTTTGGCTGATTCTGCTCTAGGAGTTCTTTTGCTACTAAAAGATGCCCCTTCATTAATCCTAATTTTGTCATGTAGTCAACATCTTTCGCTTCTCCTGAGAGAACCACTTCCTCCACAGTCACCATATCTTTAATTTGGTCAAACTGTTGCTCAGTAACTACCTCTTTGGCAACTAAATCTTTTGGAGAAGCATAGGGACGACTAGCTTGAATTTTGTTAGATAACGCCGGAACACCTAGTTTAGCTTCAAATTTATCCAATTCTGACAAAATAGCACTATTAATATTAATTTTGGCTTTGCTACCGTGACCACTGTGGGTGGTAGTTTCTGTAACTGTTGCTGTACTTGATGTTGATTGAATGTCCGCTGATGGTGTTTCTCCACTGCAAGAACTAAGGGAAACAATGAAACAAGCAGCAATAGACAAAAATATGTACCGGGATTTGATCATTTTTACTCCAGTATTGGGAATTGGGTAAAAGTTGTTTCTGATATCTAATCAAAAAAACTAATAAGTATTTTCAGTAGTCGTTTATAGGTATTTATCATAGATGCAACTATTTATCAACTATTTTTTGAATATGGATTATGATTTAATAATTTTTTAAAATTAATGCCCTAAATTCATAGCATTGAAACCTATAATCTAATTTCAGATACTCATTCCCAGGTGAGCGCCTGGAAATGCGAAATCAAAAACAAGAATAACTGACTAGAACAGTAAGGCGTAAATAAACCAACCATTCCAAATATCTGAAAAGCTCACGCCGTATTCATTTTGAATTTTGTTGGCGCAGCCTGCTGGAAGCACTATTTTTTTAGCTTAGCTCTTCTGAAAGAAGCATTTTGAATTCACGGCGGTACTAGACTCCATTGCGGCTATCTCTATCAAAGTGGCATGCAAAGTGGCATGGGGTCTTTACTTTACAGACTCTGAGTAATATTTACCTTTAACTGGTAAAGATTCAACATAAAAGCCTTTAAACTTTTCTTTCTGACTAACGCGGATTATTGAAGTGGGATCAACAGTTAATAGAGAAAAAACACCTATTAAAACCCAGATATACTTTGTGAATAAAATTTATATGGTTCTTCGGTACTTGTTATGCCAAACTTTTAATTAAACATCAAAACTTTGTTGGAAAATCAAGGTAAAAAATTAAAATCCACGAAAAACCTCTAAAATATTAATATATAAAGCCTGTATTTTTTGAATGGCAAGGGTTTTATGGTTATCATGAACTCGATTTAGCATAATACATACGGAAGATCAAGTTATATTTACTTTTATAAAGTAAGTTCTTCTTTCTTTAATATGATGATTCCAGTAATTTGCTTGAATAGAATTAATTAAATTAGCCAAAAGCCATGTTAGTTTTTTCCTGGTGATTGAAGTGATTAACAATATTCTTAACTTGTTCAATGCTGAGGTCTTCCTGTTTAGTCACTTGTTCAATACTGGAATTATGAACTATATAGTAAATCATTTCTTGGTATCTTTTTGTGTACTTTCTGCGCCAATTAATAAATTCTAGTTGTTCTGTGACGTAACGTCGACAAAATCGACAATAAAACTGACGCCATGGTTAATTCAAGTTAACTTGTTTACCAAAACTCGGTCAATCTCTCACTAAAATAGGTCTAACTTGATGTAATTCTGTTGTATACTTACGGCAATGGGGATAGTGAATTCCTTAGACGAGAATGCTCAAATTAAAACTAACGGAAGTGTCTGAATAATACCAAGATTCTACTGTTACTCCTGGTAAGTTAAGTAAATTACTTAAATTTTCTTCCATCGTCACGTTTTTCCTTATGAATGAACACATGGTTTAAATTACTATAAGTAAGCACAACTTATAATTTGCTTATACAAATACAAATTATTCTCAAAATTAAGATAAAATAATATTGGCAAGGATACTTGAAAGTTAGGTCAGGTTGGCTTTACGGGAGTTTTAGTATCTTTTTCGGCTATGACTTCAAACTGTCCCATACATCCGTTTTCAGCCAAGACATCCTGATGTGGATGAAACATATACTTACCTGGATAACGAAACGCAAATTCCAAAATATGCCTTTCTGCGACACCCATAGTCAAAACATCGGTTTTCTCGCTGGGAGTCATCGTCATCCCAGAACGATAAACATCAAAAAAGTTAGCGTGGAGATGAAACGTCACAGCATGGTCAAATTCAATCATATTTAGAACATATAACCGAATTAATTGATTTTGATAAATCTGAATAGGATTGTGCATATAATGATGAGGCAATCCATTAAATGCATAATATTCATTCCGGTTATCATCATTTATGTCATAGCCAGACATGATTAAAACTATTTCATCCGCAGGTGGACGAGGTTTAGGAGGGTCAATAATAACCATTCCATATAACCCCTTTGCAATGTGACGGGTTACAGGTTCTACATGACAGTGATATAAGTGAATGCCATAGGGTTCAGCATCGAATTCATATATAGTTGCTTTACCATTACTAATTGGACGTACCCCATCCATTTCTGAAGGATGTACACCATGAAAATGTAAAGAATGGGAATGTCCAGCTTTATTGAGAAAAAGTATTCTTATTCTTTCACCTTCTTTAGCTCGTAATGTTGGACCAGGGATGCGTCCATTTAAGTCCCAAATATTGTATGAGACAGCACTGTTAAGCTGAATGGTAGAAGTGCCAGCAGTTAACTGAAATTCTCGAATAATCCGTCCATTTTCACGCTTAATTGTCCCATAATCAAAGTTTCGTAATACTTGGATGGGGTTAGTAGCATCATGAGAATCAGGAATTTCCATTGGTGGAATTCTCACAGAAGCATTGTTTTTTATATTTAGGATTTGCAACAATCCTCCTATACATGCTAGTCCGCCACCAAATAATCCTAGTTTCAGGACTTGACGACGATTCCAAAGTTTGTCTTTACTCTGAGTAAAGTTATCAGACATGAGGTTAAGAGGGATACAATCTACCAATAAATTACAAATGATTTGCAACTAGTTTTATGTATAGTATCCAAAATAGGAATCTTTGTCAATAACTTAGAAACAGAAATCTGAGAACGATGCAAAGCAAAGAAAGTGTGAGGATTTGTGGATATTAGCTGGGTTAATGATATACAAGAGAACTCAGGAGTAAAAGCTGCTTGATGTTTGATAGCGCAGCTTGGTTTATGACCATAGTGTGTACCTGATTCATTTGTAATCTGCTGTATATTGATTGTCACTTAACGGCAAAATGGACTTTAATTTGATAAATTACCTTTCATTAGTTACGGGAGTTCAAAAATGACAATTTTTTCTTCTAGCTCAGTATTACAGAAAACAGCAGGTATTACCTTATCCAAGCCAGTACAGGTAACTCTTTATATGTTGTTATCTTCCTTAGTAATTTGGACTGCATTGTTTTCTACTTATCCTGCTGCTCATAATGCAACACACTCAGTACGTCACCATACATTAGGTATTGGCTGTCACTAAACATATTAGACAGCAGAATTTATGAGGGTTTAGCAATGCTAAACCCCTACAGTTATCATTAGATATGATTTCATTTAGATGTAATCTCCTGTAACTAAAATATTCTTCTGGCTTTATCTGGGTTTATCTACGCTTAATATCTAATTAACCATGAAAAAATATCGACTTTTTGTAGTTATCACTGCTGTTTGCATTAGCTTATCAATTCTTTATTCCTTAGTTGGTGTTTCCCAAACTCCTCAATCTAAAGTTATACTTTCCACTAATCCACCGTTAGAGCGTATTTTTCCACTTGAAGCGGCAACACAAAAAGCACAATCTCCGGTAATGTTTACTTTAGAAGCTGTTGATGCTAGTGGGAAACTTTTAGAAAATGCGTTAATTAATCTAGAGATTTCTACACCAAGAGCGACTCCTTGGTTAACAACAGATTTTCCAATGGTGGAAGGAAAGAAGTTGTTAGAATTGGAAGTAGCTGCCCTAAAAGGTAAGCTAGAATTTCAGCAGGTTCTACCAATTCGTGGCAATTATGAATTGTTAGTAAAAGTTGCTCCTTTGGTAGCTAATGCTTTTGCTCCTTATCAGGAGAATTTGAACTTTTATGTCCGGGAAAATCCTATTAAATATAAATATTTTGCTGTGGTAGCAGCTATTTTATTATCAATAGGACTATTAGGTGGTTGGGTAATTGGTGGACAGGAAAAATTGAGGGATGGAGAAATTACTCCTCAATCTGTACGCTTGTTATTAAGTGGTTTAACAGTAATTGCCATAGTGACATTATTATTTATTAATATCACTGGGGAAGTTGCTGGAGCTCATGGGAGTGAACATGAGCATAAAACAGAAAATATTGCCCCATCAGTGGTAAAGTTACAGAATTTAGATGTAAAAATTGACGGTGATAAAAACACGACTGTAGGGAAATTGGCGAATTTATCAGTTGAGGTCAATGATAATATGGGAAAACCGATTAAAGATGCGGTTTTAGATGTAAAAGCCATTGCTTTAGAAAATGATCTAACGGTTTTTGCTTATAAAGGATTTCCCGATCAAGATGGTAAATTAGTATGGCGATCGCAATTTTTTGATGGGGCTCCCCATAAAGTAGAGGTAGAAGTTAGTAATCGTCAATTTTCACCTATTAAAGTGGCGCAATTGCTGGAAGTTGAAGGAATACAACCACCAATGTTAACACGGTTAATTAGTTTATTTTACTTGACAGCTATTGTGGGAATAGGAATGACAATTGGTTTGCTCATACAGGAGTTGAGAAAACAACAATTGAGAGGAATTTAGGAATTTTTTGTAAGTAGTCATACCTCTATTCTGACTGAGGGTATAACTTAATTTTACTCCATCTCCATTCCAAACCCAATAACCAAAAAATATAGGGTTGGCAATTCTAACCCCTTACAAACTTGATAAATAATTAATACTAAAATTCCCAACCTGCTAACTAATGCGTATCAGGAAGTAATTGAGAAGAATCAGAAGGATTTAGGGCATATAAAGGATTTAGGGCATATAAAGGATCTTGATAATCGCGGAAACCCTTATGATTATAGGATTGGGTAATTACCCCTTGTTGGGAGTCAAAGGATAGCTCAAACATAGATGCTCCTTTATGTAAAGAGTGGTAGATTTGTTACCATACTTTCTAATATAGAAAGTATATAAACATACAGAATTTACGTATTTACACAGTAGCAAAATAGTGTAGTGATAAAAAATGTCATCTACTTAGCAGGTATTGGAGAATTAGAGAAATAACCAAACCTTCTACAGCAGAATGCAATCTGGAACATTACACTCTGTTGTTGCTATCAGAACCAAAGCATGGG
>ERZ1034419.71-NODE-71-length-22742-cov-37.773086_pt1 | contig 22742 bp, 25 predicted proteins | sample MGYA00520531_ERZ1034419 | MGnify/ENA primary metagenome ERZ1034419 (study PRJEB33736, sample SAMEA104288485) | Azolla nilotica | place: Sudan | collected 1982 | study: EMG produced TPA metagenomics assembly of the PRJEB19522 data set (Is there foul play in the leaf... | reverse complement strand
TATATTCTGCCTCACCTATCACACTTGTCAATACCCCACCACCTCAATCCTTACTTTAATTGAGGTTGCTGTGGTTGAACTTCCCAAGCCTGACGACGACCTAACTGAATAAATGCTTCATCTAATGACTCAGGAGGTAATTTTAATTCTTGTAGAATTTGTTGAATCTCTAGTTTATCAAATTCCTCTTCCTGCCGTAATTGCAAACCCTGAACTTCCGCAATAATTTGATTTAATTATTTCTGAGTTAATCGTTGGTTCATATTTAAAAATTAAAAAATTTCTGCCTTCTGCCTTCTTGCACTAAGGGTCTGATTTTCACTCAACATCATAACTAGCTAACAAAGAAACTGCCAACCCGTTATCATATCAAAGTTAAAACCAGACCCAGTAGGAAATTTAGGTAATCAAAAAATTACCAATCTTAGCGTCTACCACGATAAGGAACTGCATTCAAGTAATCAATATCAAGTGCAGATAGCTTTTGGGCATAATTACCCTTACTAGAGAGGGAAGCAGCCATATCTGCATATTTACCAGGATCACCTTCTGTCAAACGCTTTGCTTTCGCCTTAGCGGTGTAGAAGTTTTCCAAAGTAAAACGCCAGTCGTTTCTGACTGTACCTGCTGTTTCTTGGAAGTCTGCACCGTAGCGAGGAGTCACCAAGTTGTAGGGACGACCTTCTAAGCGTTTGCGTTGGTAAGGAACGGTATTTTCACCAAAGTTGACGGTGTACTCTTCGCTGTTTACTAAAGCATCAACAAAGCCGCTAAAACCCTTCGTTCCAATAACAATAGACCAAGCAATTTCTTCTTCTTTGTTATAAGCAGAACGACCCAAAAGGCGCTTGAGGGTGATATCTACTAACCGATAGTTGTTGTTAACGGAAACAACTAGACGATAGAAAGCCTCTGATTTAGCCAAACCACGGATGAAGTCCCGTACAGACAAAGAACCATTTTTCAGTTGAGATTCTAAACTTCCTTGGCGGTTGAACCTAAGAATTTCATGTTCGCTGAAGACTTGGCGATAACTTGCCCAGATGATGCTTTGAATGTCAGTGTAAGAACTAACATCTTCTACGCGATAGACATAAGGTGTATCTTCATTTATGTCAGCAACACCAAAGCTGCTAACGCGGTGATTTTGACTGCTTGGTTTGTATTGAAGTAATGGCAGTGTCATGCTGCGTCTTTCCTCTTGTTAATAAATTCGACTTTGAAACCGGAACAAGGAAGGTTTGATTACTCAATATCCTAATTCACGCTTTAACTATTTTCCTGCATTAGGTTACACACATACTTCCGAGATTTAGCGGATAGGGAAACTGCCGCTAGGATTAATAGAGAGAGGAATTCCTTCTGGTTTTGTCTCTCTGGTTGTATCGGGAATTTGAATGTTAGCGGTGTTAACTAGCGTATAAGTGACAGTTCTAATGTTGACAGAAGCAGCCATTTTGAAGAAGTCACTTATGCGACCGGGCTTATACCGCGAATCTTCCAACTTGTCACGCCAGTAGTCAGCATAGCGTGGTGTTACCAAATTAAAAGGTCTATCTTTGTAGCGACGGCGTTGGTAGGGAACTATATTTTCCCCAAAACAGCTTTGATATTCTTCAGAGTCTAGCAAAGCATCAACAAAACCATCCCAACCATCTGTAGCAATTTTGATTGACCAAGCGATTTCCTCATCTTTGCTGTAAGGAGAACGGCCTAACAACCGCTTCAGTCCTAATTCAACCAAGCGATAATTAGAGTTGGTCTGAATTACTAAACTTTGGAAAACTTCAGATTTAGCTAAACCCCGAATAAGGTCACGCACGGTGATAGCTTTATTCTTCACCTGAGATTCTAAATTACTCTGACGGTAGAATTTCAGAATTACCTGTTCGCTGAACAGTTGGCGATAAGCCGCCCAAATTAATTCTTCAATTTTCCCACCTTTAGCATAATCTTCGATGCAGTAAATTTTCGGGGTGTCTTCGTTAGGGATTTCGTAGCCAGAAACCCGTTGGTTTTGAGAACTGGGTTTATATTCTAGTAAAGGTATTGCCATTTTTCAGGGTGTTTGTGAGTTGTTTATTATCACTTACCAGTTATCAGTTTCTTGACTGTTCACTGTTCACTGTTCACTGTCACCTAATTTAGTTACTGGCTATGTAACGATAAGGTAGAGCAACTGCAACGGGTTTGATTGTTACTTGTTCTGTAGAAACTTCGCGGGATGTATCAGGAATTGCCATAGTGTTTACTTGGGAATTCACTGAAGCAATTGTGCGCTGGTAGTTGCGTTCGGTGGTGATAAGTTTTCCTGCCATTGCAAAGAAGTTAGCAGGAATAGCCCGCCGGATATCTTCAGTTTTTAAAGATCCTGTAGTCCGGGCGCTGTAGAACGAACGACCACCCATGTAACGGACGGACTGTATATCACGCCAGTAGGCATCATAGCGGGGGTTTACTAAGTTAAAGGGACGTGAACCAAAGCGGCGACGTTGGAATGGTACGATGTCATCACCAAAGTTTTGTTGATACTCGTCGGAATCTAACAAAGCATCAATAAAGCCATGTAAGCCTTTGGTAGCAATGACAATAGACCAAGCAATTTCTTCGTCTTTGTTGTAAGCAGCCCTTCCCAAAAACCGCTTTAAGGTAATGTTAACTAGGCGATAGTTGGAGTTAATTTCTCCTACTTGGGTGCGATACACATCTGATTTACCTAAACCCCGGATAAAATCGCGGAGGTTAATTGCCCGATTTCGGAGTTGAGATTCTAAAAAGCTTTGACGATAGCTTTCTAAAATTAGGTGTTCGCTGAAAATTTGCCGATATCCTGCCCAGATTATGGCATCAATGTCAGCATCTGAGGTGGCAGTATTTAAGCGATAGATAGTTGAGGTGTCTTCGTTGGGGACTTCGTAACCTTCAACACGCTGATTTTGCGAGGAAGGAGAATATTCTAAGAGTGGTATTGACATATTTACTTTTACCTTGTTTTTTGGTATATAAAGCGGTCTACTGGTTGTTATATCAAGTGGGAATAGTAAGGATATTTTGGAATATTCTTAGATACAGCTAATTGCTGAAGGCTATTAATCCCAAAGTTGAAAATCCAAAATCTAAAATCCACAATTGCTATAAGCCAATTGAATGCGGGCGCGGACTGCCTTTTCGACATCATTAGCCAGCATTTCTTTGAGCCTAGTCAAGATAGATTGTTGGAAATCGGCAATATTAGCCAAAGCTTGTAAACCGACAACGGCAGCATAACGAATTGACCAGTCTGTGTCTTGGGAAATCAACAGCAGTGTATCTAAAGCGCGGTTGATGGCTGTTTGATTTTCGGGAAAACTCAACTTATGCCAGTGTAAGTTTCCCAGTCCTTTGGCAGCTGCACGGCGGACGCTGGGAGCAAAATCAGTAGCTGCAACTGTGATTAAGACATCTAAAGCACGGGGATCTGCGATCGCCGCCAAAGTGCGAATCGAATAAGCCCGTGCGCCATAGTTATAATCATCTATATGCTCTAGCAGTTGGGGTACTGCTATTTCTCCCAATTCTGTTAATCCATTTACTGCCACCATTGCAGCGGCTGGGTTGTTATAACCAAAGACAGCAATTAAGGTGGAAATTGCTGTTAGATCTTTAGCTGCTGCTAAATTTTTGACTGCTGTCACCATTTGGGCTGGTGTTTCTGCTAAGGTGACAGCACTAATTAGTTCCTCAGTCATTGGTCAACTATAAATGATAATAGTCAGTAGTCATTAGTCATTAGTTGAGATGATTAATGACTAATGACTATAAGAGTGAATCCATCAGGTTCATTACTTGGATAGCCTCAGCAGAAACAGCCAGAGAATCTAACTTATCTGGAAGTTGGTACTCTAGCAATCCTTTGAGAGCCATGAGTTTGAAGCTATTTTCTGCCTTAGTATGGGTGATCGCATCTGCTGCAGCCATATAACCTATTGCTCCCAAGTCCCCCAAAACAACACGACGCAATTTTAAATCACCACTCTCCAACATTTTCACCAATAACTCACCATATTCAGGGTCTTGTGTGAGTTGGTACATGGCTCTAGCTGCGGAAGATTGTACTCGTGGTACTGGATGCTTGAGGAAAGGCAAAATCAGGGACATGGCTTCTTTTGCGCCTAAGCTTCCCAAAGCTTCTAAAACTGCCTCATACGGTTGGGCGAGATGAGGACGACCTGGTACTTGCACAGCCTGGTCAACACCCCCATCTAATAGTTTGATCAGTGGCTCTACTGCTCTTATATCGCGCAGCATTTCTAGAGATTGGGCAGCTGCTTCACGCACATAAAAATCAGAGCATTCCAAACACTTAATTAGTCCTGGTACCGCTTTGATATTCCCCAATTTACCGAGCGCCCTAGCGGCATTGCGTCGTAAAGGATAACCACCAAATTCTGTTTTGTCGGCTTCGTCTTCTAACGCTGCTATTAGTGCATCTACAGCCTCTGGCTGACTGACTCGAAACTTACCCAACCACCAAGCGGCATAATAGCGGAGGCTTAAATCTGATGATTGCAGATTAGCGATAGCAAGCTCTTTTGTGAGCTGTTCCCCATTCTCGGCAGAGTATTCTTCTGCACTGGGTTCTATCATTGCCAGGGCGTTAGTTTTCCTCTGCTACAGTTAAAGGTGAAATCTTAACGATTTTGCCACCCAGACGGGTAATTCGTTGCATTTCTTCGTTCATCCGGCTGTAGGGTACGGTAATAAATACGCTACCACTGCGACGAATGTTAAATTGATTCTTGTCGGTTTCTTGATTTTGTCGTAAGCCTACAACTTCATAACGAAATACTCGGCTTGCAGATGAAGAAACGCTATCAGCACCAAGTGTGGTTTGACCGAACATTACTTCTAAATCTCCTCTTGATGGGTTGTGCTGAAAAACAGCTTTCTACCTTACGTGGATATAACGCTGACAATTTTGCCACCTTGTCGGTGAATTTGCTGCATTTTGTCAAGCAGTCTTTCATAAGGTACAATAAATACTGTGCTGCTTCGGCGCACCTTGGGGTATCCTGGATTGCGAATGCCTGCTACTTCAATTCGGTAAACACGATCCGATTGCCCTACAGCATTACCTAAGTTTTGCTTGGGTGCATTGTCTGCAGATGCACGGAAATTCCAATTATTGTTGCTGCCAGATGGACCAACAACTGAGGAAGACTTATTACTAGCTAATTCCTGTGCTAACCGAGATTTAGAACCTTCAACTTGAGCTGTATCGCTGTTGGCATAACCACGGTATAAACGGAACATCCGGGTAAAACCGGCTGCATTTTGTCCGGCTTGGAAATCAAAGCCACGATAATAGGGAACAACGTTCTCACCAAAGCTGTTTTGATACTCCTGAGAATCAATATACGAGTCAATTTCAGGATCATAACCCTCGTTAATGTATAAGTCTAAGTGGTATGTCACTTCCGACTCATCATAAGGTGCGCGACCCAACAAATGTTTGTAGTTGAGTTCAATCAACCGGGTTTGAAAACTATTATGGAAAAATTTTGCTTTGTAGAGTTCGGATTTGGCAACGCTCCGTACAAACTCGCGTACTGTTAGGTGGCGATCGCGCAATAGTGATTCTGCACTGATCAGACGATCTGATACCAAGATATAATCATTTCCTAATACTTGTCGATAAACGGCTTTTATCACCGCTTCAACTTCTTCGCGGCTGGCGTTGGGGCGCAGTTCAACTCGACTTACCTCGCTAAAAGGCTCTGTTCCTAGCCTTGATGCTGCTGTTGTAATTGCCATTTTTTTCCCCTATTTATTTACACTGCGGTAACTCTGACCGAGTGCTTGCTGTATAAAGCTTGTTATTTATTCCTACCTAAAACTATGCCCGGAGCGAGATCCAACTGCTAGGTGATTCAGTCCGGTCTTGGGAGGTTTATTCCCTATGAGCAACTGAGTTAACCCCAAAGGGATAATGTCATCCAGCACTTGTACCCCTCTCCGGGCATGAAGCAATCTAGCTTAGAGCGTTGATTGCGTAATCGATGTAGGTGTTAGCTTCGTTAGCAACTTGCCCGCTTAAGCCGTGGTTGCCTTTGATGTACTTCAGGGCTTCTACGTACCAACTGGGAGACAAATCAAACGCACTATTGATTTCAGCCAAGCCAGCGATCAAGAACTCATCCAAAGGACCTGTGCCACCAGCAACTAAGCTATAAGTGATGATGCGTAGGTAGTGACCTACGTCACGAGCGCACTTGGATTTACCACGAGCATCAGCAGCAAACTGACTACCAGGAGTGTTGGTGGTATATGGGAATTTTTGGTACACAGCATTTGTTGCACCATCAATTAGCTTTTGAGCATTAGCTGTCAAACCACGAGCAGCTTCCATACTAGCTAAGGCACGTACAAAACGACCGTTAACAGCTTGTAATTCAGTGTTGCTCAGGAAACGTCCTTGGGTATCAGCAGATGCGATTGCTTCGGTAATTGGTGTTTTCATGATTTCTTATCTCCTTTAATTGTTTTTTAGCTTTTTTGCTTGGAGAAGCTGAAGTTTCTAGGGTCTAGACTATATTGCAAATTGCAACTGTTATGAAACAGCAGCAGCAGCACGGTCAAAATAGCTAGCAACTTCAGAAACTAGAGAGCTGCAATCGCCTTTGGTGATTCCGTTAGGATCATTAATAATGGAGATAGCTGCATCTTTCATTTTGCTAACACCTTTAGCTACAGAAGCACCTGGAGTACCCAAAGCTTGGTAGGTTTCACGCAGACCGTTCAAGCAACGATCATCAAGAACACTAGCGTCACCAGCCAATGCCGCGTAGGTAACATAGCGTAAGATGATTTCCATGTCGCGGAGACAAGCAGCCATGCGACGGTTGGTGTAAGCGTTACCACCAGGAGCGATCAAGCCAGGTTCGTCTTCGAACAAAGAGCGAGCAGCGTTAGTAACGATAGCAGAAGCATTGCTGGTAATGCGATTGACAGCATCTAAGCGCTTATTACCTGCGCTGACAACTGCGGTTAAAGCATCTAGTTGTTCGGTGCTGAGGAATTCGCCTCTGGAGTCAGCTTGAGAAACAACCTTGGAGAATACATCTAATGTCATGGATTCTAATCTCCTAATTACTTAGTTGAGAGAGGTTTTGATTAAAACTGGGGATGTTTTATCAATTTGAAAATGGTTAACAGCAAACTGGAATTAAACTGCTTCCTTAAGTGGATTCTCATTTTCTTGTCAATCATTCTGAAGGTAGAAATATGAGAATCAGCGTTAGGTTTATGAGAAACACGCAAATCTAATGAATTAGTTGCGTTGTTAAACTTTTGTTTGTTGTTCAACCCCTTCAGCTTATGTTTATACAATGGTATAGATCCATTATTTGTTACAAATTATGAATAAATAAGTTATGCCAATAAGAAAAGCCTCAAATCCTTTACATACAAGGAACTTAGCTGAGAAAAGTCCCTTGTTTTTGTTATAAAACTTCACATTTGTCTGAGTTTAGAGCAGAATATAGGCGTTTAATATTGTTTTAATTTTCTCGAAAATCTATATCAGAACTAAGTTTGACAGCTTTTAGCCGTATTTATGCTTTCAGCAAGTTTTGTTAAACAAACTAACATTTACATTTCTAAATTTTCTAAATTTTCTAAATTTTTTTGAATTATTCCTCCCAGGGGTGATGGGGAGAATAAGTAATTCTTACTCCTGATGTCACCTCTCACTTCTACGGCGGAAAACTTCCAGCAACGTTGTAAGTGTCTGGGGAGGGGATGCAGTTACTTGAATCCAATCTCCAGAGATTGGATGCTGTAACTTGAGTTGCCAAGCGTGTAATGCGTGACCGGGCAAATTTACGCCTACTGAACGACCAGCACCGTAAACAGAGTCACCAACGATAGGATGACCGATTTTGGCGCTGTGGACGCGAATTTGATGGGTACGTCCTGTTTCTAGCTGAAAGTGGATTAAGGTGTAGTTACTAAGCCTTTCTCGGATTTGCCAATGAGTAATTGCTGTTCTTCCCCCTTGTTCTGTAGGGACTATTGCCATTTTTTTACGGTCTTGGGGATGGCGACTAATGGGTAAGTTGATGATGCCACTTTCGGTTTTTGGTACACCATAAACCACGCCTAAATATTCTCGCCTTGCTGTTCTTGCTTGTAGTTGTGCTTGTAGGTGTTGATAGGCGATATCTGTTTTGGCAATCGCGATCGCACCTGTAGTATCTTTGTCTAACCTGTGAACAATTCCTGGGCGTTGAACCCCACCAATTCCCGGTAAATTGGGACAATGTGCCAATAAAGCATTTACTAGAGTTCCATCTGGATGACCTGGTGCAGGATGAACAACTAAACCTGGCGGCTTATTTACAATTAATAACTGCTCATCTTCGTAAAGGATATCTAAGGGAATATCTTCTGCTACCAATTTTAAAGGTTGCACCGAGGGAATTTCGACACAGATGCGATCGCCGACTTTCAGATTTATTTTCTTTGATGTGCATACTTGATCATTGAGTAGGACATGACCCTGTTCAATTAACTGCTGAAGACGAGAACGAGATAAATTTTGCAATTCTGACGACAGATAGAGATCCAGTCGCTGAATTTTTTCTGATACTAGGAGATTAATAATGGTCATCCGATTTTGGATTTTGGATTTTTGAGTGACCCCACGGATAAATCCGGGGACTTGTACCGTTGAGGAATTGTTGGGTACACTTGGTTAAGTTTATATTACTCGATATGAGAGATTCTTACTGATTTTAACAACGGTTGACTGCTTAGTATTATTCACTGAATGGTTACATGATAGTTACTACACCATAAACATCCTGATAGTTAACAACTAAGGCTGAAGAGAATAAAACACAGACTATAGCTTCATGAGCAGATAGGTAGGCAGAGAAGTACAGGTAATTTTAGTACAGGTTTTTTTAAAAAAAACAAATCTTAGTCCTATATATTTTTTGTCCATACATCTTTTTGATTGTGAGAAATTGCTGGTAAAGTATATTCATAGTAAAGTATTTATTCCTACTCTTAACCTCAGTATAAAGTATTTATTCCTACTCTTAACTTCAATTTTTTATATTAGGTTTAAAATAGTTTTTTATTTCTCTGATAAATGTAGAGTAACCTGAATTTAGTAAGTAAATATTGAGCATCTACTGTGTAGCTAAAAATGGCTGTTTTTTAATTATTTATGACTAAAGCCACATCACACACTCAATGTATCTTGTAGGCAGAGTTACAAGCCAAAGATTTGTCGGTTGTTAATAAATCATCAAGTCTGAATCACTCTACTAAGATGCTATTACCGCAAGAAGAAGATGTAAGGGTTAAGAAAGGAACTTTTTTCTTCTTAACTCCTGCTTTTGGACTCCTGCCTTTTGCCTTTTGCTTCCTACATCCTAAGATCAACCAGATTAGCAAAAAGCACAGAAAATCGAGTTGACTTTTGAAATACTGTTTTCTGGGATAATTTTAGCTTTTTTGCTTGGGTGAGGGGTCTGTGGGGTGTGGGGTGTTGGGTATTGTGTGATTAGAGTAGAGACTTGCTATACTCACCCCCATATAAACCGTTATCTTTATCTGGCAGTAAGTCCAAAAAGACCGGTGTGAATTCCCTACGGGTGATTCACAATTTCCAATGTCAAATTTTTATTTTAAATTAGAACCGTGGTAATGAAAACGCTTCCTATTAGTAGATACAGATTTTTCCAAAAATTGCAGCCCCTATCCCTCCTAAAAAAAATCACAAGTAAGTCCGTTACTGGTTGTCTACAGGTATTTAGCACCTCCGGGGCTTGGTCAATCTATGTTCAAGAGGGTAAGCTAATTTATGCCTGCTACTCAGAGAAGATGTTTGAGCCGTTATATAGAAACTTACAGCGGTTAGGTCAACACAATTCCACTCTTCCCATAGAGATTAATGAGCAGTTGCAGACAATATTTGAAAGGGGTGTCGAAAACCAGACTATCCCAAATCCAGACTATTTGGCTATTTGCTGGTTAGTTAATGAGAGTTATCTTAGCCCCTTACAAGCGGCAATGCTGATTGAGCAATTGTCTTTGGAGTTTCTAGATTCATTTCTGAAAATAGAAGAAGGGAGTTATGAATTTATCCCAGAGAGTTTCCTCGATGATTTACCGAAGTTTTGTCATTTGAACTTGCGCTTGTTAGTGGAAAAGTGCGAAGCTGGTGTGCGAATTTCTCCAGAGCAGTTTTGGCAATACAATGAGCCAAGGACACGCGCCAAAATTGAAGTACAGTTACCCCCAATTGGGAATAAATTACCCAATGGGGATAAATACAGAGACCAATACAAACGGATTTACTCAAGACCCAAAGAGAAAAAGAATTACACGATTTTCTGTGTCGATGATAGTCCTCTGGTTTTAAATACCATGAGAGGTTTTTTAGATGAGCAAATATTTTCTGTAATTGGTGTTACAGATTCGTTAAAAGCTTTAATGGAAATTTTCCATGTTAAACCAGATATGATTTTTCTGGATGTGACGATGCCGAATTTAGATGGCTATGAAGTTTGTTCTTTATTGCGGAAACAGGCATCTTTTAAAAATACACCTGTGATTATAGTGACAGAAAAAGCCACTTTGATAGATAGAGCTAAAGCCAAGCTAGTGAGAGCTTCCGGTTGCTTGACTAAGCCTCTTAATCAAGGTGATTTACTTAAAACTATATTTCAGCACATGGTTTAAATTCTTCTTTATGAAGACTACAGTGGACGGCATCCAGAGAGAATACCGTGCATTTTCACCACTGAACCAATAACTGCGATCGCAGGGGCAGTAAAACCTGTTTCTTCTACTTGCTCTACTATTGTTCCTAACTTACCAATTAATTCTTCTTGTTCTGGGCGGGTTCCCCACCTCACTAAACCTATTGGAGTCTCTAGACTCAAGCCAGCTAAACTTAGCTGCTCCACAATATAAGGTAGATTGTGGACACCCATATAAATCACTATTGTTTCTGACCCTTGAGCGATTGCTTGCCAGTTGACCGCCGGTTTATACTTCCCCGCTGCCTCGTGACCAGTTACAAATGTCACAGATGAACTATACAGACGATGGGTTAAGGGAATACCAGCATAAGCTGCCGCCGCAATTCCGGCTGTGATCCCCGGCACAACTTCCACTATTATTCCAGCTTCTACCAATTCTGCCATTTCTTCCCCACCACGCCCAAAGATAAAGGGATCACCACCCTTTAACCTCACCACGACAGCATAATCTTGGGCTTTTTCAATCAGCAGATGGGTGGTTTCTTCCTGTAAGAGCGAATGTCTTCCCATCCGCTTACCTGCGTTGATTTTTTCTGCTTGGGGATTAATCATGGCTAAAATTGCCGGACTCACCAAAGCGTCATAGATAACGACATCTGCACATTCAAGCAAACCTTTTCCTTTGAGAGTCATGAGTCCAGGATCACCAGGGCCTGCACCAATCAAATAAACCTTACCCAAAAACTTTTTCCCCTTCTGTTGCTAAATCCCAAATTACATCAGCTAGTTCTGTACTTTCTCCGAGAGATGGTGCTAATTTAAACATCACTTCTGGAAATTGTAATTTTAGCTTTTCTACTGATTCTGCGATCGCATCGGTTATCCCACCAGTGAATAAAAAATATGGCAAAATTGCAATTTGCTTATAACCAGCAACTACCAACTCTGTCACCCTTGATTCTAAATTCGGAGATATAGACCAATAAGCCACCACTAAACCCAAATTCCTGGCCATAGTTTCTACAGGTTGTTGAGAACCAAAACGACGACTACCATGAGCTAAAAGAATTGATACTTCTGCTTTTATACTAGCCATTGTGGGAGTCAACAATTTTTCTAAATTCCCATAACTACCTAAATATCGTTTAAGATCAATGATCATATCTTGACCGAGTACTGCTTTTACCAGTTCTACTTCAGCGGGAATATCTATCATCACATGAACTCCCGGTACTAGAAACAAAGGTACAATTTTTAGGCTTTTATACCCCAAAACCAAAGCAGTTTGAGCAAAATCATAAATTTGCTGATGTAAAGGATGAGTTTTAACCTCTAAAGTAGCTGTACCTACTAAATTTTCACTATTTGGCAATTTCTGACTTACCAGCTTTGCTAGTTGTTGCACAGCAATATCTGGACGCGGATCACGACTACCGTGAGATACTAAAAGATAGGCAGATGGCATGGGCATAGAATCTAAAAGTTTAGATTAAGAGGTATTTATATGAAAGAATTCATGAGTGTTCTAGAAGGGTTAATGGATCAGCTAACACTAGGTGCAATTCTAGAAATGCTAGAACGAATATGCCATAAAAAAGCTGAATATCTGAGAACTCATTGGAAAGATGAAGAATCCGCAAAGTTTTGGGATAAAGCCGCTAAACAGATAGAAAGTATCAATGTCGATATCTAAAATAATCTACTCCTGATCAGGCTACCGTATTTTCAAAAGAGCCGCACTCAGAGCATCTATATGTCGCCAGACAATTGAGTACCACCAACCCAACGATGTGAAGGTAAATTTCCTTTCTTCGGTAGTGAAGAAAAAATTAAGTTTTGGGTGGAAGAACTGGATTTGGTTATATCCCAGCCAATAGCAGCGCAAAACTTTCCATAGTCTCTGCCAGAGCTTTCATAAATTTGAATTTGCACACTAAAACCAAAATTTTCTTGGCTATATTGTCTCCACAACTGATAAATTATCTGTAAATCTTCACCAGGTAAGTTTTCTAAATCGCTATTAATATAGCTATTTGGCCACAGGTTTAGATAAAGCGTGACACATTACCGCCCAAGTTTCTTCATCGGCTTTGTGCCATTTTTTAGCTTTCAGTAAATCATGCGACCTTTGATAATCAACTCCTGCGGCTGAATACATTGTATTAACCTTTGTTTAGCTGGTGTTACTTGTGCGATCACTGCTAAAACTTCAGTAGCAGATTGGTAACGTTGGGAGAGTGCATTGTGCAGTAGTTTATCAACAACTGTACATAAGCGATCAGAAACAGTATTACCAGTAGTGTAGATGATTTTACCATACCCAGCGATCAGTCGTCACATCAAACAAATCAAAGGGAGAAACAGATTCCAGTTTACCAATAGTCATCGTAGAAGCTTGATGTAATAGTGCAGCGTTGTTGATTGGTGGAGGATATACAACTTCATTCTCTAGAATGGAGGTATATCTTCGCATGATATTTGCTAGTTTAATATCCCGGTGAATCACTTGTCGAGAACGGATAAATTGCACCACAGGCAATAAATCTTTGAGTAACTGCCAAATATACCCTTCACCAAACATACGTTGGACTCCTAATTCCTGCGCTAAATTTTGCCCAACAATTGATTTCTGCACCAAATACAACTGATTTTCTTGTTCAAAGTGTGCTAGGAATTGGGAAATTTGGGAATGTTTTAACTCATCTAACCGCGCTGGTTCTTGATGAAATAATTCCACAGCCTTGATAAAAATTTCCCTATTGGCATCTGGAAAATACAATTGCTTAATTAGACATTTAGGTTTAGATGGGATGTGTTCATCCATAGCCAAAAAAGTTCTGCCAAAACCACAGCTACCAATTGGATAAGGCGGGAAATAACATTCTTTAAGTAATAGTGACTTACGACATTTAATACAAAACCGAGCAGTATCTGGATTTTGCGAATAGAGACAAGCAGTACAACAACTCATTGGTCATTAGTCATTGGTCATTAGTCATTCATCATCAGGAAAATTAGTTCCCCATCCCCCTGATCTTCCTCATCCCCACACCCTATTGCTGTTCAGCTTTATAAGTATAAAAGTTGTCAAGTGCTCCTACTGTTTCAAATTTATAACCGGGTATTAAATTATCAATTTTTAAACCTGTAGTGTAAGTACTGAAAACAATATAATTCTGTCTTTTTGTCGTATTAGCAATAACATCCCGCATTTTTGGGTTAACTGACTCAATCAACTGCTCACAATTAAATTGTATGATATTTTGCAAGAAATTTGGTCTTTGTTTGCAGAAATCAGTTTTTAAGTAAGTTGTCAGTTTTCGTACTGCATATTCTTCGTATTCAGCCTGTTGCGGATTTGTCTGGGCCATTGTCACTCCCAAAACAGCGATTCCTACTGCTCCTACAGATGCAATCATAGTCCAGGCTTTCATATATTTTTGATTGTGATCTATTCACTACACTTTACAGATTACAAATAAATCAGATCAATTTCTGGCAAAAAAATCTTGATCATTTTTCTAAGTCGTGCTATATTGAAATAGTGGATGGCGAGCGTAGCCAAGTGGTTAAGGCAGTGGTTTGTGGTACCATCATTCGTGGGTTCGAGTCCCATCGTTCGCCCTGTAGTTTCTGAAATAGTCTAAAACAAAATTAATATGGAAGCACATTGATATAATGGGTTTTCAGCCTATCCTACTATCCTATTACAGGAAGATAGGCTGAAAACCCAAGAATAGAATCATGAAATCCCAAAAAGATTTTATGATTCTATGTCTTTTAAGCCGGGGATGAAAGTTACTAGGGGCCCATTGATTACGCCTTTAAGAGTCAGCTTTTGGATAACTTAAGAATCCCCATCTCTTTAGACTGGGGAGTGTCAACTGGACAACTCCCACCAAGTTTTTTGACCAACTATACCATCTACAAATAAATTACGCTGATTTTGAAAAGCTTTGATAGCTGCTTCTGTCAGCGGTCCAAATATGCCATCAACTCGAACACCATAGCCATTAGACACTAACAACCTTTGCATAATTCTCACAGACATACCTGCACTACCAAAACGTAGAGTTGGCATAGCTTGTTGACCATATGCGGGGTATCGCGTTAATAGCTGCTGTTTTGTCGGGATATTATGTACATCAGCTAATTTATCAGATATTTGGGACACGTGTTTTTGTTTGATTTGTGCTAATATTTTATCCCGCTTGATTGCCAGTGTTGAAATATTAGGTTGTTCTCTGCCATCTGTTTTCATGAATTCAGGTGGTGTAATTTGAGAAGTAGAATTTAATAGAGATAACTGACTATTTGTTGACTTCTGCACGCCATTTTCTCTAGGAAATGGTCTATGCTCCGGCAAATGGGGCAAAGTTGGTTGTGTGGTGATTAACACGCCCGTCATTAGCAGGCCAAGTTCAGTCATTGTAGTTCATCTCATATCTTGCACCTATAAGGATAAACCAGGAGTAGACAAACAAAAACTGTAAAAGTATGACTCTCTCTCAAGAAATTCCTTTATGTATTATGGCGTTGTTTATATTACCTTTGATCCAGCAAAAATATTGATTAAATATTGAGTATTGGTTAAAAATAACCAGCAGCAAGCCCTATTTAGCAGATAATATGTATTGGTTTTGATAAGGGCAGCATTTATTCTGAAGATATAAATATTTATGCCTTTTATAATACATTTATGCCTTTTATAATACCTGATTTGGCATAGATATATTTGCTCTTACTGAGTCAACATTTAAATATTTAGGGACAGAAACAGGAAATAATGTCTTGTTCAATTAAAGACTTATCATTAAGGCAGCGGGTGTAAACCAGACTATGTGAACAACAGGAGAAGGATTTATGGCTTATACCAAGCTTCTCCATTGGAGTTCTGCACACATGCAGGATGAGGAAATTATACAGCAATATTTTGTGCTTGATTGACCTGCAACACGCTGTATTATGTTCGTTTGTTTACATCAGCATCCCGCTAGTACCGCAAGCGAAAGTCAAAAATCAAGAGTCAAAAATCTTATGGAGTAGGGTTTTCGTCTATTTTAAATAGTTGCTCTATTTACGCCGTACTGTACTAGAGATAGAAGATAGATATAGCTTATTTGGTAAGCCAGGAAAAAAGCAATTGTGAATTGGAACAGCAAAGCTACTAACGCTTACTTCCTTTCTGGATGTGCTGTTTCCTCTGGAGAAGGAATAACTAATTGGTTAATTATTGCAATCATATGATACAAACGTCCCAGGTCACGCTGATTAAAGTATAAAAGCAGACGGGGTAGACCAGATGTTTCATCTTGACCTTCTTGAGGTAATACTTGGGTTTTCTCAATTCTGCCTTTGACGAGAATGTCACTGAAGTTAACATTTAGCAGTTCCACCTCTGCATCTGATAACTCTTGTTTGAGACGGATCACTAATTGATCGCCTACATAGCGGCTAGAGTGATAACCCTGATAAAAATTGGTAATAGCATTGCAAGCCACTTCCAGGTTATCTGTGACTGTGTACAAATTGGGATCCTCTGGACTCACAAGACCTCTTTTCACCAATTGCTGATCAATATATTGACTCCAAGAATGCCAGTAATCGCCACCAGGGGAATCAATTAAAACCAAAGGAACTGGGCCAAATTTGCCTGTTTGACTTAATGTCATACATTCAAAAGCTTCATCCTGAGTCCCAAAACCACCGGGAAATAAAGCCACCGCATCACTTTCTTTGAGGAGAAAAAGTTTGCGGGTAAAGAAATATTTAAAGTGAATTAATTTGGGATCACCATCAATGATTGGATTTGCCTCTTGCTCAAACGGCAACTGAATATTTAAACCAAAAGAATTATCTCTGCCTGCGCCTTCTTGACCCGCGTGCATAATTCCACCACCACCGCCTGTAATCACCATAAATCCTAATTGACAAACGGCACGTGCAAATTGAACTGCCATTTCGTATTCAGGGGTTTCTGAGGCTAAACGAGCAGAACCAAATATAGTGACTTTGCGAATGTGTCGGTACCCATAAAAAAGTTGGAAACCTCTTTCCATATCTGCTAGAGCAGCAGATAGTATTTTCCAATCAAGACGCTCAACTTCACTATCAGCCAAACGCACTACAGTAGCAAGTGCCTGCTGGATAAATTGCCGATGTTTTAAGGTCGGTAAACGATCTATTAGTTCAGCAATATCAGCTTGGAGAGATTCTAGTATTTCAAACGAAGCTTCAGAGGTCATGTGAACTGCCACAACAATGGCATTATATTTTATCTAAACTCCAGTAAATCACAAACTTATCTAATCAGGCTGAGTGATTGCTGATTGGGAAATTTTTGCCTCTTTTCTGCAACTTAAGTAGTAAAGAAAAAACAGGGATGTACCCCTGGCAAAAGATACATCCTTAAGCTTTGCCACATCGCATTTTTGTGTAAACCATTTTCAAAAGACGCAAAGGTTACACCTCTGAAACTAATTTACAATTATTCACCTAAGAACTTTAGCCGATGGACAAATCAATGAAATTTTGCGGTCGATTGAGGTTTTAAAGATACTTTTCCAACGTGGTAGATAATGTGCTTTTGGGAACAGCACCGACAACCATATCCACTTTTTGTCCACCTTTGAAAATCATTAATGTGGGAATGCTGCGTATACCATACTTACCAGCAACTTGAGGATTCTCATCAGTATTGACTTTCACTACCTTGAGTTGACCTTCATACTGAGCAGCGATTTCCTCGACAACAGGAGCTACCATGCGGCAAGGACCACACCAGGGTGCCCAAAAGTCAACTAAAACCGGTAATGGGCTTTCGATTACTTCTTGTTCAAACAAATCATCCGTCACACTTGCAGCTGCTGACATTCCTAAAAACCTTTGACTATTATATTTATCAGTTTCGTGAAAATTCTACCATAGCAAAAACATCAGCTAGGGAGTGAAGGATGTACATTTGCAAAGAAGCCACAGAATTTATGCCTAATCATAAGGAACCGCCCGAACAGTAGTCCGGGCGGAGTGTGGTGTGAGGAGTGAACGGAAACATGCGTCTCCGCTATCTCTATTGTAGGCGACATCTGGAATTTTTCCAGTGATTATTCAGGCTACTGGAAAAATTTTTTATTGGTTCCATTGCTCAGTTGTCAGTGGAGTAGACAAAAGGCAAGAGGCAAGACGCAGGAAGTAATATATTATTCTTTCCTACACCCTATACCCCAAATCCCCGACCCTTTATTTACCCATACCCAATTGTTGGGCTTTTTGGTAAACCTTGCCTTCGGTTAATAGGGATGGAGCAATTACAACGTCAACTTGCTGCATTTCTTTGATATTTTTTGCTCCTAATGTACCCATGCTGGTTTTTAATGCTCCTAGAAGATTATGAGTACCATCATCTAGTCCGGCTGGACCTGTGAGTATTTGCTCTAGAGTACCTGTGGTACCAACGCGAATGCGAGTACCACGGGGCAGTACTGGGCTAGGAGTTGCCATACCCCAATGATAACCCCGTCCTGGGGCTTCGGCGGCTCTAGCAAAGGGAGAACCAATCATTACTCCATCAGCACCACAGGCGATACATTTACAAATATCTCCACCAGTGATTAAACCGCCATCGGCAATAATAGGGATATAGTTACCAGTGTCGCGATAGTAATCATCTCTTGCTGCGGCACAATCTGCGATTGCAGTTGCTTGAGGTACACCAACACCTAATACCCCACGGGAAGTACAAGCAGCACCAGGCCCAATTCCCACCAATACCGCAGCCGCTCCTGCTTTGAACAAATCCAAAGTAACTTCATAAGTCACACAGTTCCCCAATATGACTGGGATAGGCATAGAACGGCAAAATTCTGCCAAATCGAGAGGGATAATGCAGTCTGGTGAGAGGTGGGCTGTAGAAACTACTGTCGCTTGGATAAAAAATAAATCTGCTCCAGCTTTAGCTAGAAATTCACCAAATTTACTAGCACCTACTGGAGTCCCACTCACAGCCGCAATGCCGCCTAATTGTTTAATTTCCTGAATACGTTTCTCAATTAATTCCGGCTTTATTGGTTCGGCATAGAGTTCTTGCATCAAGGACACAAATTCGTCTTTTCCCACAGCAGCAATCCGATCCAGAATCGGTTCTGGATCAGCATAGCGAGTTTGGATACCCTCTAAATTCAGAACTCCTAATGCTCCTAATTGGGATAAACGCACAGCCATCCCTACATCAACAACACCATCCATCGCACTAGCAATAATGGGGATTTGTCGCTCAATATTGCCAATTTTCCACTTAGTATCCGCTAAACTGGGATCGAGTGTTCTTTTACCAGGGACTAAAGCAATTTCATCAATACCATAGGCTCGGCGAGCCACTTTTCCCCGCCCAAGTTGAATTTCCACGCTTTCACTTTTCTCAAATCTGTTTAAGCTAGGGTATCAAATTGTGGGGATATTGGGTATCAGTTATCAGTTATAGGTGGTAATAGGCAGGACCATATATTTTTTTCTGTAACCTACTTTTAATGGTTCTTTTTAGCCTTATGGGCTCCTGTGTAACCAGTTGCTACCCACAAAATAGCTCTAGCTCCATCACGGATAGATTTTTCAATTGGTTCTGATCCTTGTTCAGAGGGAACTGATATGGCTTTGAACTCAATACCTCGACTCCCTAAAACAATCTCGCCAATCACACAAGCACGGCGCATATGAAAATCAGAAGTAATTAAATAAACGCTTTTAATGCCGCGTGCTTGCAAATCATCTACCAAAGTAGTAAAATTAGTCACTGTATCTACAGCTTCATAATCTAAATGTAATCGTCTGGGATCAACTCCAGATTTGGTAAATACTTCTTTTGTATATCTAGGTGGACTGCCACCACTAATCCATATTGGTATATTTGGATGCTTATTAGCAAAATCAGCTGTAAACTTCTCCCTTTCTAAACGTCTAGTAGAACCACCCAAAACTAACACGGCTTGTGGATGTATTAATTGGTTTTGTACTTCCTTATATCCCCACCAGACTAATAAGGGTAGGATAAAAGACATCAGTTGCAAAGATTTACCTGTAAACAGTAGCTTATTCAAGGATCTATATGTGTATCTGCGAAGACCAGGATTTTGTTTAGAAATTATCTGGAGTAGAAAATTTAGCTAAAGTCCACTCAAATGAGTCTTTGGGATATTTTGATTTCGAGACCCATTTGATCATAGGACAATCCTGATTGCTCTCTTCGATGGATAATAATAACGCAAATTGGACAATCTATGATAGGGGTTCAAACCATTTATTTATTAAGTTGTTTTACAAAGTCATGCGGAATAGATTATAGATAATGAGGAAATCCTTAAATTCTAGTATCTTGTCAGACAAGAGGTCTACTCTTGCAGAATTAATTTTATGTTATAATGGTAAGCTGTCTTTATTCTAGCCAAAAGTTAGAGTTACATGGTTATGTTTGAATTAGGGAGCGCAAAGAACACCAAAAATACATGAAATCTAAAACTCTCTATCATACCACATAAAAAATTTTGCAAGAGGTCCAATTTTGAAAAGCTGACTGCTAGATATTGATTTCATTATTCATTTAGCTTATGAGTACTGACATTAATTAATACTTACTCACAAAAACATTTGAGCTATCCAACCAATGAAATATTCATCCTCCAATTATGGTTATCAGGATAGATAGAGTTAAATATTTATTGATGCATTACAAAAATTACCTTGTGAGCAAGGCTATATTAAGTCAATATCTGATTGACACTCTCAGGTATATTGAAGACCCATATCAAGGATAATATAGAAAAGACCACGGTGGTTAAAACCACTTGTGTCGCCTCCCTCTCAGCGGCTTTAGCCGCTGAGTTTCCCACATACTGTGTATCCTGATGATTGATACGGGACTGGTGCGACTTGAACGCACGACCTGACGCTTAGGAGGCGTCCGCTCTATCCAACTGAGCTACAACCCCAACTATAAAGGATATATAATTATAGCAGTAGTTTCAGGAAGACTTCCAAATATTCTCCCAACCATCACCGCCTATTTCCAAGCCACACAGATTACTTTGTGTCTTAAGAATAATTTTAGATTTGCTCCCAGTTAATTCTCGCAATTCTAAATCTAGTTTTCCCTGCATGGTGTCTCGGCAACAAAATATTAAACCTTGGTTGGTTGGTGCGCGTAAGGGTGTACCTGATAAGTTGGTGATTCCTCTCAGTTCCACTTCATAATTAGAGTTTTTAGCTTGCATTTGCCATCTTCCCCAAGATTGAATGTCCCAGTTTACCTGTGAGTTCCAGGGAACGAATTCATAAAACTTGCCTTGGTAGTGTATCCCAATCATGGCTACAGATTCCATCCACCACAATACACCACGTTTTCCTCCACCAGCAGTTAAAGCTAAGTCGGGTGTGTCGTCAAAATAATTACAATTTAGCCAAAACCACTTTTGGGGAAAAGCACCACCCCAATTTTTTTCTCCGTAGGCAGGGAAGTTGGTAAATTCGTAAATTTTACCATTCCAGTCTATGAAACCGGAAGCTAAACCATGAGCCATCAAAATTTGCCATCCAGGTTCAAATATCTGCAAAAATGACAACCAACCAGCGGTTGATTGCTGAATGCTATTTTGATTACCCCAACCGTAAATTGGTTTAATTTCATACTCCCAACGGCAATAGTTACCTGTGGCTGGGTCGCTAATTATGCCTTGATTTAAAGTGTCTGTAGCTTGATAGCCTTGTTGAATATGATGTTCAAATTCGCTAGGAAGGAGATAGAAGGGGGGAATTTGTAAATTGGTTTTACCCCAATGTCCTAATGCCAACATATCTCTACTTGCCCAAAATTTATTGACATGGGGAAAAGTACGACATAGATATTCATCTTCTGGTCCGAGAACTTGGGCTGCACCACCACTGTAAGGTTTACTACCAATGGGATCTTCAATCGAGTACATGAAGGCAAAGGTTTGCCCTATATCGGGTAATGTAACTCTATAATACCAACCTTCAAAAAAACGGCGACTGCTACCATCCCAATGGTAGCCACTATGGGGTGTTTGGATTGAGTTGAGGAAATTTTCGGGAATACTAAACATAGCTTTTGGTTTTTTGCTGAACTAGCTACGAGTTGAAAAGATGCAGGTAGAAAAATTAATTTTGTACTTGCTAAACTAACAACAACTTGACTAGCTAATAAAAACCAAGATACCCGACTTCTCAAAGAAGTCGGGTATCTTTTAAACCAAGGCTGCTGTCTTACCCAACAAACTTTTAAATAACTTCAGACCATCGCTATTTCCTAATACGCTATCTGCTGCTCTTTCTGGGTGTGGCATCATACCTAAAACGTTGCCTTGACGATTACAAATCCCCGCAATGTTATTTAATGAACCGTTTGGGTTTTCACCGTGGTAACGAAACAATACTTGTCCGTTATCTTCAATTTCTGATAAGGTTTTCTGATCAGCGTAATATCGCCCTTCTCCGTGAGCAATCGGTAAAGTGATAACTTCCCCTTCTCCATAACCTTGTGTCCAAGGTAAATTATTACGCTCAACTTTTAAGGGAGTGCGATCGCAAATAAAATGCAAATCCTGATTCCTTGCTAATACACCAGGTAATAATCCGGCTTCAGTTAATACTTGGAATCCATTACAAATACCGATGATAAATTTGCCTTGTTGTGAATGCTCAATTACTTGTTGCATTACAGGAGAAAAGCGTGCGATCGCTCCACAACGCAAATAATCCCCGTAGCTAAAGCCACCAGGAACAATCACCACATCTAAATCACTAATATCAGTCTCTTGATGCCAAACCATGCGTGTTGGCTGTCCTAGCAAGTCTCTAGTAACATAAGCAACATCACGGTCACAGTTAGACCCTGGAAAAACTAAAACACCGAATTTCATAATTTAGTCATTAGTCATTAGTCATTAGTCATTAGTCATTAGTCATTAGTCATTAGTC
>ERZ1034419.70-NODE-70-length-23487-cov-40.970169_pt1 | contig 23487 bp, 36 predicted proteins | sample MGYA00520531_ERZ1034419 | MGnify/ENA primary metagenome ERZ1034419 (study PRJEB33736, sample SAMEA104288485) | Azolla nilotica | place: Sudan | collected 1982 | study: EMG produced TPA metagenomics assembly of the PRJEB19522 data set (Is there foul play in the leaf... | reverse complement strand
TCTAGGGTATAGATATTATTGGCACTCTTACACCTTATTTAATCCACTTTCCTTAGTGACTTATTTCGCCAGCTTCTACTGCTTCTACTGCTTCCCCTGGTCCCCTTGCTGCTCGCGCCTTTGCTAAACTGTCAATAGCATCACCTAAAGCTGTGGTTAGATTGTTAAGGGTTTGAGCATGATTTTCTTGTTCTGTTTTCAAAGCTTGAATTAGGTGATCGCGTTCTTTAGTGACTACCACAAGTTTAGCTTTTAATTCCTCTACAGATGTCAGTTGTGATAGTTCTGACTGAACTGCTGTTGTAGTAGTTTCAGCAGTTAAGTCAACATTTATAGCTTTAAATCTTTGCAGTTCAGCTTTTACAGATGCGATTCCTTCGGATTGCTTCGCTAACGCCTGTTGGTGCATCTTGGCTTCTGCACGACGTTGTTCTGATTCAGTATTATATAGTTGTCGCCATTTTTGTGAACTTTCCCAGGCCTCATCACGTTTTTGTTGCAGTTTAGCCATCTGCTGTTTCAGGGCTTGAATTTCGGCTAACCATTTTTGTGTTAAATGGGCTGTTTGATCAATATTGTCAGTCATGAGTTTAGTTAAGTGTATTAAGTATTAAATAATTCTGTCTTCTCCTGAAAAATTTTACCGTATAAATAGCGATCCTAAATAATTTACAAATATCTTCTGTATTTTGAATTGGATATATATGCCCAAGCATCGTTGGATCAGGTTCTTTCGCCACCTCAATTGGCGTACATTTAAGAAAACCATGGACAGGACTATGGAAGCGAGACTGTTAGGACTGGCTTCAGAAATTGCCTTTAATGCCATGTTGTCCTTGTTTCCGGCGATTATTGCCGTGCTGACAGCTATTGGTTTAGTAGCAGAATCCTTGCAAAACACCTTTATTCAGGCAACAGTGCAACTGAGTCAGATTTTACCCGAAGAAGCATGGAGTTTAATTAGTGAATTTGCTACTAAAGAAATTGCCGAGTCTAAAAATAGAGGTTTATTTTCTGTCAGCTTTGTGATCGCAATTTGGATAGCTTCTGGTGCAGTCAGTACCGCTATGACCGCATTTGATCAAATAGAACAAATTTCTCCAGAAAATGTGCGACCATTTTGGAAAGCCAAACTTATTTCTCTAGGATTAACAATTGGGACTATATTACTTTTAATGCTGGCTTCTTTTGTAGTATTTATTAGTGATTTCCTTTTGGGTATATTGATACGTGGTAATGGTTATTTAGTATTCTTATTGCATATTTGGCAGCTGTTACTTTGGCCTTTAGCCTTAGTTATTGTTGCTGCCACATTTAGTTTAGTTTATCGTTATGGACCGAGTTTGTGGAAACGAGGCACCCCATTGATGCCAGGAGCCGTTTTAGCAGCTATATTTTGGGCAATAGTTTCCGCCCTATTTCGCTTTTATGTCACCAATTTTGGAAATTATAATAAAGTTTACGGCACAGTGGGAACTTTTATAGTATTAATGTTGTGGTTGTGGATGAGTGCCTTTGTTCTCCTAGTTGGCAACCAATTAAATGTAATTGTTGGTGAATCTATGCAAAATAGGGAATAGGGAATAGGGACTGGGGACTGGGGACTAGCGGAGAATAACAACTGACAATTAGCAATTAGCAATCACCAATCACCAATCACCAATTACCAACCACTAAAAAATGTCTAGTTCTCCCAATAAAATATATATAGAATCTGATGGTTATGCACCGACATTAAAACGTCTGCGTCAAATTAGTAAAGTTTTGGATAATGCTATTACCATTACAGGAACTCAAGTTAGTATTGGTTTAGATCATATTTTCGGATTGATACCTGTTGGTGGTGATGTTTTAGGATTGATATTTTCTCTTTACATTCTCATCGAATCAGCGCGGGTAGGTATATGGAGAGCTACCTTAGTACGAATGGTTGTCAATATTATTATTGATGCCTTAGTCGGTGCTGTCCCCATGTTAGGAAATTTATTTGATTTTGCCTGGAGAGCAAATAATTATAACATCACTTTATTAGAAGATTACTTAAAAACTTCTGGTGAAAAAGAGAAAACTGATCAGGGTTTTATCATTCTCTTTATTGGGGGATTGTTCCTACTGGCTATTGTTTTAATAACACTACCCGTGATAATAATAGGAATTCTATGAAAAGCCTTAACTGGCGGTTAAATTAATGATTATATTATTAATTAAATAAGTCAGTAAATAATGATATCTTATCCGTAAGAATTTAGGAATCACGAGGATAAGAAAGTAATATCCAATTCTCCTTGCCCTATTCCCTATTTACTGCCCACACAGATATGATAAAAATAAAAACAGAAATGATATGAAAGACTGGTGGCAAATTACCTTTCCTAAAGGTCGGCAAAATCTAATTATTACGGATGCTAATGGATATACTGTACAAATCGCTTATGCTGAAAAAGGTACGGGTAAACCACTATTTTTATTACATAGTTTGGGAAGTTGGAGTTATAATTCGCGGCATATTATAGAGCCATTATCTCAATTTTTTCGGGTCGTTTGTTTTGACGCTAAAGGCTATGAATTCTCTGAAAAACCTCTATCACGCCGAGAAGAGAATGGTCATCAAGTAATTGAGTTAGAGCGAATTATTCCAGCCTTATGTGATTAAGCACCAGTAATTATTCCTGAATCTTTAGGTGTATTAGTTTCTTTAGCCTTGGCTGGACAATCTCCCCATTTAATTGATCCGTTAGTAGTAATGAATACGCCCCTTTTTACCGAAAAATTACCCCATTGGGTGATGGGATTACTCGCTCAAACTCCACTGAAAATTATCCAGACCATTAATTTTTTGCGTCTAGCTTATGTGTTTGCACCTATTCTTAGAGAAGTCATGGCTATAGAAAGACGGAGAGTTTTATTTGATCCTTCTATTCTCTCAGAGGAAGATGTTTATTGGATAACCTACCCGTTTATTGAAATTCCGGGGACTTTAGTGAAGGTGGCTGAAGAATTATAAATAGCAGTTAGGGAAATTGAAAATTTACAAGCCAAAAAACCAAATATGTTGACAAAGATTCAAAATAATCTTTGTGCTATTGAATGTCCAACTCTAATTTTATGGGGTGATCAAGATAGTTGGTTTCCTGCTTGTCACGGTGAGAAGTTGCATCAAAATATTCGTAACTCCCGCTTTCAACTTCTCCAAAACTGCTATCATGATGCATTAACAGGTGCTTCTGAAGTAGTGAAGGCAGAGATGATTAAATTTTTACAGGATACGAATTTCTGTTGAACTGTAATCTCCCCAATTAACAATTAAGTAGTCGTACAAAATAAATTGTACATTTAGAGGAGAGAACAGGGAACTCTTAAGAGGGAACAGATAAGCAATACAGAGATTTCTATTTTTCCCGAAAATGTTTAATTAATTTTGCCCAGGTAAGTAAGTTGGCGGGAAAAGATAGAAGTATGTAACAAAAAGTAAAATCACCAAGACCCTTTTGCCTTTTGCCTTTTGCCCTTCAGCTTCTCCAGTCGCACCCTGCGGGAAGGCGAAGCGCCTACATGGAGGAAACCAGTCGACCGCAGTGGCTCCCCAAGACTGCGCTGGTTCACATTTTATCCTGTCATAACGACAATTTTTAACTCCCACTTAACTTACCAATAAAAGAAGAGTGGGAGTAGGCATACCAAGCGCCATCTCCCACTCTACATTTGCTGCTGGAGCGTTGAGGAATATATTTATAGACACTGCCCGTTATTTAGGGGGCTAAATTATACGTCAACAACAGTGACTATATGCTACTAATATTCCTGTTGCAGCAAATGTGAAACCTGATTATTATTTTTCCTGAACTAATAGCTCAGAAAAGTGTGTGTAGATTGCTTTATATGTCGATGAAAAAGACTTGTGAAATATCTTCTTTTAGACTAATCTATTGATATAATAGACCCTGATAACAACACCCTTTAGTCGTTGATCTTTTATCAATTTAACCTGGTATTTTAGCGATTGGTTGCCAAGTTGGCACTTTTATAAGTTATCAGTTATCAGTGGAAAAAGGGAATAAGTTATTTTTCCCCTACACGCTTTTTTAAAGCCGCAGGGGAAGTTTGAGTAAGCGATAAATAACCAAGCAACCAGAGGCGCAGCTAAGAGCAATCGCTAACTTTAACCATAAAGGTGTAGGATTATTGAGATTACAGGATGTTGGGTTTGTTTTTCTACTGACCACTGTTGCTGGTTTTGCCGTTTGTATTTGTGGTACGTAGCCAATATAAATGAGTTGGTAATAACCAAAGATGCCAACGGGAGCAACGCGATGTTGTGAGGTGGGGCAAAAAGTGTGCTTCTAGCTACGCCAACCACAGACATTGCTAAAATATTTTTCTGGGATTAAAGTAAAATAAATCACATCAAATAAGTAAAATTGCAAGACAAAGTATATTCTGAAAATATCCTAAGAAGACTTGCATTCAATAATTTGTTGCTGGTGGGAATAAGCTGCTTACGCCAGTAATAAAATAAGCCGGTATTGATTAGCACAGAAAATTCTGCTAAATGAGAGTTCTAGGTCTAAAATATTAGACAGTTTGAAGATGGATAAAAGAGGTAAAAATGGAATTACAGAAATTATGCCAACTTCCAGCTATCCATTGACAACGAAGATTTAACATAATTTCCGCATTTTCTTTTAACCAAAATTTACTGTTTCCTTTCATTCTTAAATTGACAACTTGTATGTATACAATATTTTAATTGTACGGTAAATGATTTTTATCGATGCCTGTTTTGGGTTTAGCGATAGCACACTTTTTGCCCCACCTCACAACATCGCGTTGCTTCCGATGCCAACTCCCAGAGAAATTCCAAATAAAACCATAAACAATAAGCAAGGATGCCTTCCCCGCAGGTTTTTAGATGGGTATGTATTTCTTGCTGCCGCTAGACTGGCTTTTGCTACTTCGTTTAGTTCTGGTCTGACATTGTGATTGTCCATGATCGATTTTCTCTTGCATCCTCTAGTAGTCTATTGTACTAGAAAACACAAATGTTATGTAATTCGTAAAGAAAGGAATAGGAAATGGGCAAGAATTGATAAATTTTTCATTGCCCAAAATATATCTCCAAAAGGTCTCCAAGTCTATGGGTAGGTAACTTGTTCTTCAATCAGATCAAAGCACTGGAACAAGTATTCAATATCAAAAGCGGGGTTGATTCTTTCATAGCTGATACCTTGCAAGTCGATGCCGCAACCTTTGATGCTTTTATAAGGGCTGCTCTAGATACGCCTGAAACACTCAATAACAGTCCTTTATTTACCATGACAGCTGCTTGTTTGGAACTTGCTATTGCAATTAATGCCTAAATCACAGGTCAATGGCCAGAAGTATCTGAGCGATTACAACCTCTATTGCTCAAGGCAAGAACTGTTATGAGTGCAATCCCTCAATTCCTTGACTTTTAAAGGAATTGAGATTCAGCTATCTCCATACACAACGTTGAAGAAGTAACCCAAGCTGATCTGGTGAAAGCCATTTGTAATGGCATTAATTATTTTCTGGAGAAATATGGAAAATATCTCAATATCACCGATAGTATTTACGATGATTTATCTGAATCTGTAGAAGATTTTCAAGATTTAATTGGACTTTCATATAATGAGTCTCTTTTCTTCTCCCAGTTTATTAATACATAAACAATGACAAACACGCTTTTATTAACCACTAATAACGACTCTCTCTCCCTCTCTGAATCCCTCACCTATCTCCGGGTTGCTGGCAAACTGCAACCTTTCTTAATGGAAATAGTGCAACAGTATATTCTTAAACAAGAAATATCTGCGATCGCAGATATTGATACAGTAGAGCAATATATCATCGATTTTCAGGTGCAACAGCAACTTGTCAAACCAGAGAAATTCGCGCAATGGCTGACCACTAACGGCATGAATTTCGCTGATTTTAGTTCATCTGTCGCTTTTCCACTCAAAGTAGATCAACTCAAAGCCCAAGTTGGAGAACCCAAACTTACAGTTACTAGAGCAAGTTGTTTTCTCTCCTATGGTTGTAGACAATTCCAACTTAGCCCAAGATTTACGCCAACAACTTGAGCAAAATGGCGCTGATTTTAACCAATAGTCGTGAAGAAATGCCCGATTCCATCCAAGCAGCAACTTTAAACGTTATCGCTGGTCAAATAATTATCCCTTTTGAAATTGATGATCTCTACTGCTTCTTGAAAGTCTAAGAAGTCCTCACTGCTACCCTAGTAGGAGAACTGAAACAAGAGCTAGAAAATCATATATTTGAAGAGTTGTTGCAATTTATCTTGCAACAAATGAATATCCAGCTTGCTATTGAATGATTGCGGAAGAGTGAAAGTGGCTTTAGCAACGCCTAATCTTTGCTTACAACTTCCTTTTATTATAGGCGCTCGCTCAAAATCTTAGCAGTCAAATTCAAAATCATACAATCATCGTTCTCAACATTAAATTCCAAGTTTTGTCTATGGTAAGCATTGGTGACAAGTTAAGGAAAATCGGAAATTGTCAAGGGTGGTATTTACAGTGGTTAAAAATCGTGAGCAACTTATTATGGCCATGACCTCCGCATAGTTGCAGGGTCAAAAAACCCAATTCTCTAGACAAGAATCTTGTGTTTGTCGTCCTTGTAAAAGCAGAACTAGAAAAAGACATAGTGCTTTAAAGACATAGTGCTTTTTGGATTAGCCTGTACGGGCATAATTGAATAGTTTCTTTAAATCAGTGTCAGGAATTGGTTCTGGAAATTATGGCTTCTTTTCGTAATAAGTAGGCATCTTATCATCAGGGGCTGAGGGCTATGATGCTTATCCAGCGACCTCTTTAACTTCTTTGTTGCCCCCTCAAACAATACCCCTCTCCGCCACCGGAAAGGGGTTGATCAAAGATTACAACTCAGCACTACCTAATAAGCATCTTGCAACTCATAGAAATCAGGTGAGATGTAATCCTTGCGTAAAGGCCAACCTACCCAATCTTCCGGCATCAAAATCCGCTTCAAATTGGGATGACCTTCATAGATAATACCCAACATATCGTAAGACTCGCGCTCTTGCCAGTCCGCAGTCTTCCAAATCCAATATACTGAAGGCACAGTGGGATTTTCTCTAGGTAAGAACACCTTCACCCGGACTTCTTCAGGTTTATCAGCATTATCACTCACCTTCAACAAGTTATAGACACTGACCAATTCCTGTCCAGGACCCAAGTCAATACCTCCCTGAAACTGGAGATAATTAAACCCGTAAGCGTACAAAGCTGTAGCAGTAGGAAGCAAAAAATCTGCGTCTACCTTAATAATCTCTACCCCATTAACATCGGGGGCCAAAGATTCATGGTCAAAGCCATTTTCAGTTAACCACTGGGAAACGTTACCCGCTGGAACTATCTTAGATTCTTCATCAGCCACGCTTTTCTTGCTCCTTTCTCTTGGATGTCAGCAATGCTGGTGGTACAGGCATACCAATTGCTTCGGTCAATTCCTTGGGTGGATTGAAGCGAGTTCCTGACTGCATATACTTACCAGTTAAAATCTCTGGTACTGGCTTCATATTGTGAGTTGTACTGTAATAGCGGTGGGTTTGCTTGATTTGACCCCGTTCTTGCATCGAATCATTAGCGATTTTCTTCCGCAACTTAATAATTGCATCAATAATCGCTTCTGGACGGGGAGGACAACCAGGTAAATACACATCCACCGGAATTAGCTTATCAACTCCGCGCACAGCTGTAGGCGAGTCAACACTGAACATCCCGCCTGTAATTGTACAAGCACCCATAGCAATTACATACTTAGGTTCGGGCATCTGTTCATAAAGACGCACCAATTGAGGAGCCATCTTCATGGTAATTGTACCAGCAGTGATAATTAAATCAGCTTGACGGGGACTAGAACGGGGAATTAACCCGAAACGGTCAAAGTCAAAACGAGAACCAATTAAAGCCGCAAATTCAATGAAGCAGCAAGCTGTACCAAATAGCAACGGCCACAAACTAGAAAGCCGCGCCCAGTTGTAGAGGTCATCAACGGTAGTCAAGATGACATTTTCCGACAGTTCTTGAGTAACTGTAGGACGCTCAATCGGGTTGATGATTAGCTCTTTGTCGTGAGTGGTTATATTAGAATTCAAGACCATTCCAAAGCTCCTTTACGCCATGCGTAAACTAAAGCGACTACGAGAATCGCAATAAAAATTAATGCCTCAATAAACGCCAATAAACCCAAACGGTGGAAAGCTACCGCCCACGGGTACAAGAAAACAGTCTCAACGTCAAAGACAACAAAGACTAAAGCGAACATATAGTAGCGAATGTTGAATTGAATCCAGGCACCACCGATGGGTTCCATGCCCGATTCATAAGTTGTGTGCCGTTCCGGGCTAAAGCTACTAGGTCTGAGGAGTTTGGACGCGGAAAGCGCCAGGGCTGGTACTAGGCTACAAAGGAGGAAGAAGCCTAGAAGATATTCGTAACCGTTGAGGACAAACACAATGGATATATACCGCTGATGGTGGAAATAAAGCTGTGAGTTTCTTTTACATTATATCTTTTAGGGTTTTCTGAAATCTGGGAAACAGATGTGCTGCTTGTATTTGATTCAGTTTTGAGACCTATAGAAAAGTCTAACAATTATGTCATAATTTTTAACGTATCTTTAAGATTTCCCCTCTAGGAGAACCCAGCCATGAGCGAACAAGCTGAAGAACCTCTTGAAACTCAGGTTTTAGACCGTTATGAATGTCGCTCCTGCGGTTATGTTTATGAACCGGAGAAGGGAGACGATAAGTATGATATTCCTGCTGGGACGGTTTTCTCAGAATTGCCTGTCAATTGGCGTTGTCCAGTTTGTAGTGCCAAAAAGGTCGCTTTTGCTAATATTGGGCCTGCGGGTACGGCATCTGGTTTCAAAGAAAACTTAGGTTACGGCTTGGGTGTGAATAAACTTACACCAGGGCAAAAGAACATCTTGATATTTGGCGCTTTAGCCGTTGGCTTTTTGTTTTTTATCAGTCTTTACCGCTTACAGTAAAACTGCTTTGGGGATTGGGGACTGGGGACTGGGGATTTGAAAGAATCACCATCTAACTCCTGATAGCGCAGCTTGGTCTATGACTTCTACGTCGTCACGCAAATAGCTATACTCCTTGAACTCCTGAACTCCTATTCCGTGTCATCTTAAATAAAACTTCCGCAAACTTAGATAAACACTAAGAAATACTGATGCATTCAATTGTAAAAAAGTGGCAAGTAATATTTGCCGCACTCATAGTAGTCCTAGCCTCTATAGGTTGTAGCAAAGTTCCCTCTGTTAGCTATAATCCCTGGGAAGTTATTAATGTGCCAACAGATGCGAAACTTTTTGATATTGCTTTTACTGATAACCCTAACCATGGTTATTTAGTGGGTAGTAATGCGACTCTGTTGGAAACTAATGATGGTGGAAATACTTGGCAACCGTTACAACTAGCAGTTGATGAGCCGAAATCTCGATTTGATTCAGTAAGTTTTGCAGGTAAAGAGGGTTGGATAGTTGGAGAACCTTCTTTGTTGTTGCATAGTACTGATGAAGGTAAATCTTGGTTGAGTCTGCCCTTGAATCAAAAGTTACCTGGTAGCCCAATTTTGATTACTGCTTTGGGTGAAAATACAGCAGAAATGGCCACTGATGTGGGAGCTATCTATAAAACTACAGATGGTGGTCAAAATTGGAAGGCACAAGTAGAGGCTGCTGTTGGTGTGGTGCGTAACTTGGAGCGATCGCCTGATGGTAAGTATATCGCTGTTTCCTCTAAAGGTAGTTTTTACTCTGTCTGGGAACCAGGACAAGCTGCTTGGGATCCCCATAATCGTAATAGTTCTAGGCGTTTAGAAAATATGGGTTTTGCTGGTAATGGCCAATTATGGTTATTAGCACGGGGAGGTCAAGTTCAATTTAGTGATTTGACTAAATCTGATGAGTGGTTGGATGTAGAATATCCAGAGTTAGCTACTAGCTGGGGTTTACTAGATTTAGCCTATCGTACACCTGAAGAAATCTGGATTGGTGGTGGTAGCGGCAATTTGCTACGCAGTACCGACGGTGGTCAAACCTGGGAAAAAGACCGTGAAGTGGAAGGAGTGGCTGCTAATTTGTACAAGATTGTATTTTTTAACCCTGATCAAGGTTTTATCATTGGGGATCACGGCATTCTGCTCAAATATAACCCCAATGCCAATTCATCATCCCAACCAGAGGCTGCTTAGTTAAAAGGTGGGTTTAAGAGATGATAACCTTTTCTGAGAAGAAGGTTGCAACTTGTAACTCTTTCTAAACTTTGTAGGATAATAAACTCAATAGTAGTTTTTGTGAAGGTAGTCACTTAAATGTCAGGTACCACTGGAGAGCGTCCATTTTCGGACATTGTTACCAGTATTCGTTACTGGGTAATTCACAGCATCACCATTCCAGCTTTATTCGTTGCGGGTTGGTTATTTGTTAGCACTGGACTGGCTTATGATGCCTTTGGCACACCCCGTCCTAATGAGTATTTCACCCAGGTACGTCAAGAAGTACCAATTGTGAAAAACCGTTTTGAAGCTAAAAAGCAAGTAGAAACATTTATCGGAAAGTAATTTAAAATCATGGCTAGCGGCAATAACATCAATCAACCAGTTACCTATCCAATTTTTACGGTCAGATGGCTTGCAGTTCACACTTTAGGTGTGCCAACTGTCTTCTTTTTGGGCGCGATCGCCGCAATGCAGTTTATTCAACGCTAGGAGCAACTCATGGAAAGATCGCCAAATCCTAATCAACAACCAGTTGAGTTAAACCGTACTTCTCTGTACCTGGGACTTCTACTAATTTTCGTTCTAGGGATTCTTTTCTCCAGTTACTTCTTTAACTAACTGGAACTGTCACCGCTAATTTCTGTTGATTTGTTGTTAAGGGAGGAGAAAACTGTGTCTGGAAGTGGGAGAATTCCCCTGTGGGTTGTCGCTACAATCGCAGGTTTAGGTGTAATTACTGTTGTAGGTATATTCTTTTATGGTGCCTACGCCGGACTAGGTTCTTCTTTATAAGACTAACCTGATCCACATCTTTGTTGAAAAACAAACTTTAAAAAACCGCCAATCTCTTTGAGACAGGCGGTTTTTCAGGTAAAAATGGATAATTGGTGATTGCTAATGGGAATTAAGAGGTAACTAATTATCCCCAGTCCCCAGTACCTAATTAAGCGATATCTTCACGTTCAATGTATAAAAATAAGAACGCGAAAACTACTGCTGGTAAAACTAGACCAGTCAAAGGAACGAAGATGGAAGGTAAGAACGAAGAATAAGCCAAGATAGAGGGCAAAAATGAGCCTGACATAATAAAGAATCCTTTGAAGTCACACTACAATTCAAAATGAGCTTACTGCAAAATTCTAACTATTTTTGCAAATTCTCAAGATTTTTAACAGTTAGTAACTTTGCTCTCAAATCTCGCTGGGTAAATTATCACTTATAGCAAATATAACTCGTCTTTTCTTCAATCCATGCCCGACATTTTTGAGGAAAGCAGCAATACGTTACTATTTGATAGAAGATGAAGGATGAAATTAAGCTAACTATGAAGACATTATTTCATGCGATCGCTACGCCCACCACAGGTATTCCACTTTATAATAAACACTGATTCTGTGCAATCATCCAAAATTCTTAAGTGTTCAGTGATGGTTGATCTTTTTGTTGTTTTAACCTTGCTGGAACTTTTACAACTGCTGCTGTAGCTAAAGTTCTTGCCATCCAACAAGCTAATGTAGTTGCACGTACCCAAGCAAATGCTATGTCTGATAAACTCTACCGTATGCTGAAAGCGATGGAAAATGGTGATACCAGTGAATCGGAAATATTATTGCGTGAACTACAACCAGATGTACAACATTGGCTAAATCAAGACTTACCTAGTAATAAGTAATAGCATTGTCACAGGACTCACAAAATGAATACTAAACTTAGCTACCCTGTGTGTGGATATCAAGAACTTGCAGGTGACATTTGTCCTAATTGTGATACTGATATTTCTCTAATTCGCACACTTCATGATTTACTCCCAATAGAAAAAAAACCACATAGAAAAAAACCACTACAAAAAAAATTAGTAGTTGGACTTTGGGAGTTGCTTTATTGATGCTAATGATGGGTATAACTTTGGGAGTGGGACCAAGTTTTTTGATCATGCAACCCTGTCTATATAATGCAAATACTTCTGTTACTAATTCTACGGTAGTTAGTAAATATAAATAACCAAAAAATACTCCTATTCAAAAATTACCAACATCAAATATCTACATTGTGAAACCAGGAGATAACCTCAGTTTAATTGATGAAAAATTCTGTCGCAAAGCTAATGCTTGGGAAAAGATAGTTAAAGCCAATCCCCAACTACAAAACCGCAAAGATTACTATATAGATCCGGGGGAAGAGTTAAAAATTCCCAACTGTCAGGAGAGAACTGAATGATTATCCTGGATACCCTCAAGAAAGCCAGCCAAAAAACTGAAAAATTACAGTTAGCTTATCGAGAATGGCAGGAAGTATCTGCTGAATCAATAACTGAGCAACGAGAAATTATTAAACGCATTGCTAAACATAAACAGTTACTATTTTTACACAAAATTGAAGAATTAGTCAAGGCTGAAAACTTAGAGCAAGCGAAAACAGTAAGTACACAATTTCTTCAAAAAATTGGCACTAATGCTTTAGTTTAAGCTAATTTGAAAGAGTATATTCAACCAAGTTGAGAAGCCGCAATTTGGAAAGATTTAAACTGGGACAATATTGCTAATAAGATTAAAAATCTCTGGATTGTTGATCCTAATATCATTACCTTGCACAACTGGACAGTAGCAACTTATTTTTATTTCCAATAAATTCTCATAAATTAGTTTATTTTATTATCTCTTCATCCACAGCCATAGCAAATTTAACCGCTGAACATACCCTCAGAAATGTTCCTAGGTTGGGGAATCAAACTGTAGATCATTCATCAGTATTTTTAGAATTAAAACGTCGTTTAGAAGTAGCAATTGTTATTATCAATAATAACAACATCGAGAATTATTTAATTCTACACGATCTCTATCGTCGGGAAATAGTTGCACTCAGATTTATGGGAGAAGCTGCCGACTCAGGAATGCAAGTCAATGATGTATTTATCACTCCAGCCTGTTATCATAGATTTAGTTCCCAATTGCAAAATATTATCGTATATAAAATACATCCTCATCAGAGGATTCTTCATTCCCTTTATACACGGGATTAGCTGTAGCCGGTTGCTTGGAAAGAAACAGTCAAAGAGCAATTCAAATTAAACCCACAACTAAACAGACTATTGGAGTTGAAAAATTTGCTGATAATTTCGTTGCTTATTATGAAGGTTGCTATTATCTACAACAAAAGTGGCAACAAGCAGTCGCAAAACTCAAGCAAGCAAAACCAGAAATTAAAGAGAACCAAGATTGGCAACAAGAACTAGATAAACTTTGTAATTCTCAACTTCAAATTATATCATAATTTTTTGAATATCTAGAATTTTCTCAATTCTGGTACTACCTTCTACCTTATAGGTAGTACGTATTCTCGCAGTTATTTAGCTGAATATAAAGCAGAAGAAATCAGACAAAAACTTGTTGATGAACAAATCTATCTCAATGAAGCCCTGAAAAAGCCGCAAGAAATTAAATTGATAACAGTAATCCGTTTGTTAATGATATTATACCTCTTGCAGAATGCATTTTATGTTATAATGCGCGTTGTCTTTGTTTTAGCCAAAACTTAGAACATGGTTATGTTTGAATTAGCGAGCGCAAAGAAAACCAAAAATACATAAAATCTAAAACTATCTATCATACCACAGAAACAATTTTGCAAGAGGTCTATTATAGAAAGTATTGAATTAAAACAGAAATTAGAAGAAATTAATTTGCTGTTGAAAACTATACAGCATGAAGAAATAGTGAGAAAAGCTAGACATTCAAAACGAGAAAGAATTCATTATGTTGTGGCTGAATCTTTTATAGATATATTAATTAATATATTAAAAGAAGGTAGTTTATATGACGCAGAAGTCATGGTACAACTAGGAGGGTGGGCTTATGAAATTTGTCCAGATGAACCAGGATTTCAAGAAATTTACCGAGGTTTAAAATTGTGTTGAAAAGTCAGAGTAACTAGGTTTGCGTTCACAATTGTCGTTATGACAGGCAAAAGGCAACAGGGAAAAGGATTTTGGTGATTTGACTTTTTGTTACATACTTCTGTTTTTTCCCACAGACGTACTTAATTTTAGATTTTAGATTTTGGAATGGGTATGGAAAATCACCCATACGATATATTAGGTGTATCTCAATCCGCATCGAAATCGAAAGTAGAAATTACCAAAGCTGTCGCTTTAGCCATGAAGCGCAAGCAATACCCAGTAGATGTGATTACTAAAGCTCAAAAAAGTTTGATGAAATCAGAAGAAAGAATTATTGCTGATTATTTCCATCCCATATTACCAACTATCAAACGATTCAAATATAGTGATTTATCAGCTTTAAATCAACCAGCACCTACCTTAACTTTATGATCAGAATCTGATGGTTTAGATTTAGCAATCACACAAGCCAACCAACAGAAAACCTAGAGCGCGAAACCTTACTACTCCCCTTATCAGAATTATTCAGCGAAGGCGTTGCAGCTTGTCAAGAGGGACGTTACCTAAAACCGATAAAATACTTGGAGGACTACTGCCATACTTGTAGAGAACGCAATAGCCAAAATTATCTGCAAGCTACAATGTGGTTGATTAAAGCCTATCAAATGGGTGGACAATTATAGAGAGCGATCACCCTTTGTAATTCCTTGATTAATCATAGTCATCCCCAAGTCAACACTTGGGCTGACAAAATCTTAGCAAGATTAACTAAAGAGAGTACCCATGTCTAACTTAAATCCAACTTATTTTATCAACCAAGAATTACGAGATTTACTCATCCAAAAACTTGGTAGTCTCCAAAAAGAAAATGTTGTTTTACAGCAATCCTTACGAGAACAGCAAACCAAAAAGACAGCAGGAACAGAAGACTTATTCTTAGAACTTTTAGAAGTTGCTGATGCATTAGAAGCATTACTAGATTATCTGCAAAACAACCCTAACCCCACTCCAGAATTTATAGAACGCTTACATCGCAAGTTTATTAGCGTACTTGGAAAACCTCAACTCATACCCATAGAATTAGGAAGCAAATAAGCAGATTTTAACCTATGTCGTGTAATTGATCGGGAAGAAAGAACAGATGTTCCAGACCAAACAATTACGAAAATAGTCCGTCGTTTCGGTGGGCAGAGAAAATTTTGCGCCCTACAGAAGTAATCACTGCTAAAGTAGAACCAAATTTAGAATTAAGTGTAGATGGTAATATAAATGAAGCTCTAAAATAATATTTAGATTATTTGTATGGGTTCACACAGAACCAAAATCACTGATAATTCTACCTTTAGAGTCACAATAGTCGAGATAGTTCAAATTTTAAACTCACCGAAAAATTGTATGAATCCTCGCGAAAGTAATATTAAAGAAACTGCCACAGCGTCAAAAAAATGGAGTAGTTGGCAAGAAAATTTTACCTTAATAGCGATCGCACTGACCTTAGCATTGCTAATTAGGACATTTGTCGCCGAACCCCGGTTAATCCCATCAGAATCAATGTACCCAACCTTACACACAGGCGATCGCTTAGTAGTCGAAAAAGTATCCTACCGTCTTCAGCCTCCCAAAATCGGCGATATCGTCGTTTTTCAATCACCACCAGAATTACAACGTCGCGGATATGACAAAAACCAAGCCTTGATCAAGCGCGTCATCGGTCGGCCAGGAGAAGTAATTAGTGTTTCTCAAGGTAAAGTTTACCTCAACGGTCAACCCTTACAAGAAGACTACATCGCCGAACCCCCAAATCAACCATTTCCAGCAGTTACAGTTCCCCAAGACGGATTTTTTGTCATGGGAGACAACCGCAACGATAGCAATGACTCCCGCTACTGGGGCTTCTTACCCCGGAAAAATCTCATCGGTCGTGCCACTTTCCGCTTCTGGCCTCTAGACCGCATCGGATTAATTTAGTCATTAGTTATTAACTCAAGTTGCTAGTCATCTAGTTGAGGCTGGTAATGGGTAATGGGTGATTGGTAATTGGTGATTAAAATCCCAGTTTTCATCCTTTAGTCCTGGACATCCTGTATCCCTTAGGGGAGCGTAAGCCATTGTTTCTCTCGAAACACCACTGATAACTGATAACTGCCTAAAACCGTAGATAATACATTAACTGTGCGATCGCTTCACCAGACAGTTGTAACCGTTGCTGAAAATCAACCAGATTACGGTAAGACCCAGCAGTGAGGCGATTCTGTACCACTGCTTCAGCTAGATAGAAATCCATCGACGGAATATTCATCAAAGTTTCTACCGTTGCTGTATTTGGATTCACCTGCGTAGTATTAGCTAAGGATTCATCATCATAGTAATTAAAATTTAGGAGTGGTTTGAGTGGTTCTACTCGATGAACTGGTACACTCAACGCTGCAGCAATATCTTCAATAGAGTAAAATTTTACACCAGAACGTGAAAGTTCCACAAGCGATCGCCCTTGGTGAATAGACAAACCCGGTAAGCGTAGCCAATCATCTATACTTGCTTGATTAGCATCAATACGCATCCCCAATTCTGCCGCCATCTGAATTTCTTCCCCAGATTGTAGACGATAGTAAGGATCATTAAGCAATTTAGCTCGGAGTTTTTGCAATTTGAGATTGATAGGTAGCCAGTTTTTCATTGTGTTACTTACGTCAAGAAATCTGATCCAGCATCTGGCGGCGTTTTTGCTCAAATTCATACTCAGAAATTAATCCATCTTGGCGGAGTGCATCCAACTCACGCAAAGCATTAGCTACTGATTCTACTTGATTACTTACATGTTGAGAAACCTTCACCACTGACTGACCTAAATTAAAATTCTGGTCAAAAGCTTCTTCATCTTGGGTTAGATACCAAACCCCTTCTATAGCACTAGCAACCTTGGGAATTGGTGTCCAAGATAACAATACATACAAAATTCCCCATAATGGCTGTCCCAAATAAAATTTGTGTAAACCTGAAATTGTGAGTGTACCACAAAAAGCTAGAATAGCAGCAATGCTTCGACTTTTCCGTTTAGTTAACATCATCTCCATCAATCTCCAAATACCAAAAAGCCTAAAACGAGACACTCCCTAATCGTAAATCAATTGTATTAATTCAGCTTAGTAGAGTTCAGGAGGAAAAACACATATCTGAATCTATTGTATGGATTTAGCCGACAGGTAACTGCTACTCTAGACAATCTAGGTAAATTGAATTCTAACTGTATCAATACATATAAAATAAATAAACACTTAAAATAAATAAACACTTAAAATAAATAAACACTTAAAATAAATAAACAATCTAGATCAATTTGCCTAATTCCACAGAAAAGTCTGCATTTAGCTTTGATCATACCTTAAAGCTCTTATTTGCAAATAATACAACAATGTCCCAAAACGCCCTCGCACCGGAAATACTTGAATTACTTATTGACCCCTATGCTGTTTTGGGAGTTTCTGTGAATGCTGATGATCGCCAGATTTATAAGCGTTATTTTGCTTTAGCAAAACAACTACATCCTGATACTTGCATAAATACTCAAAACAGCGATAAAGAAATATCTAGATTTATATTAACTCGTTTAATCAATCCTGCTTACCAAGTATTAAAACAAGAAAAGAAACGTCTTAGCATAGTATCGACATTACGATTAAAAGCAACATCCTTAGATAAGGAGAACTTGTCCGAGTTGAAAAAAGCTATAAATATGCAAATTAGACCAATTTCAGCACAAGAAGCTGATTTCTTTTATGAACAAGCGATCGCTGCTTGCGTAGCAGTCCAATATAAATCCCTGCAAAAATCACATCAAATAACTAAATATATAACTAAACTAAATTTAGTTTATCTATCCCTACTAAGAAACAACAGCTTTGAAACAGAAACAGTAATAACTGAATCCAACTCAATTGTCCCTCGTCCAGAAATCCCAAAAGTTAGACTGGCATTATCTGAAGACAGTAATTCTAAACCCACTTCCATCAACTACGCTCAACGACACTACGAGCGAGCTGTTCAGTATGCACAACAAGCAGAATGGGTGCTGGCCGTCAAAGAACTGCGTGATGCCATCAAATTAGAGCCAAACAACAGTGACCATTACGCCTTACTAGGAGTAGTTCATTTTCAACAGAATTTCCCAGGAATGGCAAAAGTTTATATACGTCAAGCCTTAAAACTAAATGCAAAGCACCCACTAGCCTTGAAATATGTAACTCTACTGAAAATAGAAACGGCTGAAAAATCTAATCCTAAATCGATCTCAAAAGCTTTAAATATAGCCCGCTTATTAAGCGGCTTTCTCTCTAGTCATGATTCTTAACTCAACACGAGACAGTGAACAGACTGATAGCTGAATGCTTACAAAGAAAGTTTTTATAATCTCTTTTGTATATTCACGTTATCCTTAACAGGTGTAGCAATACCACACTTCACCAAACCTGCTTCTAGTTCCTGAATAAATTGCAAATCTTCACCCAACAAAGGCTTATCCTCCCTAAGCAATGGTTCTTTTTCCAAAAAACTAAACGCTTGTCGAAATTGCACTGGACTAGCTTTAATTGGTGCATCAAAATGACAAGAAATAATTTGATCAAAATCCCAACTGGCAATTTTATCGGCCCAGTTTAATACTAGTTTTGGTGCCTGGGGAAGAATGAGAATTTGTAAAATCGGTGCTACAAAAGGGCGACCATTTCCACACAAGGCATCAAAAGAGCGTTGCCATTTATTTTGCCAGCGAAAAGGAAATAAACCAAAATAAGCTTTAGCAGAACGGTCTGGTGATTTTTTAGAATTTTGGCAGATTTCTTTGATTCCCGTAATTTCTAAAGCACTAGGACGGAAATAAATCGCAAATAAAGATATTCTCTGCCATCCTTGACGACGATTTTTATGATTATCTTCTATAATCTGCTGTCCATTTTCTCTAGCGTTAAATAATAGGGGATATGGTTCTAATTGTAAAATTTCTGGTGGTTCTTCTGGGACAGAAAGTATAGTATCTGTAAGTAACAGAGTACGCGATGGTTTGTGAGATAATGCCACTTCCACAAAAGTACCACGTCCTAAATTAATATCTAAAATTTCATATGCAAATTCATCACCAAAAGGATTTTGATTCATATTTCCTATATTTTCTGGTAGTTCTAAAGTTCGTTTTTGGGGAAAGCCAAGCCAACTCAGTGGTAGATTAAATGGAAAACTCCACTGATGAGGAGCAACATAAACTACAGCTTGGGGAAATTTTCTGGCAAAAGGTCCAACAAATATCTTATGCTCTAAACCAGAACTGGTAGGCAAAATAATATATTTAACAGTACCATGTTTTGCTTCCAACTCCTGAACTAAACGGATACATTCTGATGTGGGTGCGACAGGTGCATAAACCAAAAGACCACCCGCTTGTAGCTTGATAATCGTCATCCAAATGGGTACAATTGTATACAGGATGCCTTGTAATTGGTCAAATGTCCAAATGCTATCTTTGACTATTTCTCGACATACTGTTATTCGTTTACCATAGGGATAGAGTGGTAGTGCAGGCCAAAAAGGCCATGACCAATCTCGCTTATTTATACTTTCCGAAGCTTTCATTGTCTTTTGATTAAGAGCTTATCTTTTATTTTTAGCACTATGGTCTTGAATTCTTAAAGTCTCTTGCTGTAGCCTCTGGTTTCCAGCGTCTATAATAGTGTAAAAATATTCCTAACTCAATAGACTCAAAACAAGAATTATGACAATGAATTCTAACTTAGAACGTGCATTTGCTAACCGCAGTGTCCTGAAAGTAATCAGTGGTTTGAATAATTTCAATGCTGACAGTGTTGCTGCTACTGTGAAAGCGGCTGAATTGGGTGGTCCAACTTTCATTGATATTGCTGCTGATGCGGCTTTGGTTAAATTAGCTAAAAGTTTAACAAATCTGCCAGTTTGTGTTTCTGCAGTTGAACCGGAAAAATTTGTGCAAGCTGTGGCTGCTGGTGCTGATTTGATTGAAATCGGTAATTTCGATTCTTTTTACGCTCAAGGTCGCAAATTTGAAGCCGAGGAAGTTTTAACCCTAACTTATCAAACTCGCGCCTTGTTACCCGAAATTACCCTATCTGTGACTGTTCCTCACATTCTAAAATTAGACCAACAGGTACAACTGGCTGAAGATTTGGTGAAAGCTGGTGCAGATATTATCCAAACTGAAGGTGGTACTAGCAGCAAACCTTCTCACGGTGGTACTTTGGGTTTGATTGAAAAAGCTGCTCCTACTCTAGCGGCAGCATATCAAATTTCTCGTGCGGTTTCTGTGCCTGTTTTATGTGCTTCTGGTATTTCTAATGTGACTGCTCCTCTGGCTATAGCTGCTGGTGCCGCTGGTGTTGGTGTGGGTTCTGCTATTAACCAACTCAATAGCGAAATTGCCATGATAGCTGCTGTTCGTGGTTTAGTTGAAGCTTTGGCCACCGCAAATACTCGCACAGTTGCATAAATTCCTATAGGGAATGGGGAATAGGCAAGAGACAAAAGGCAAGAGGCAGAGGTTTTTGACTTTTGTCTTTTGACTTTTGACTTAATTTATCTCCCCAGTCCCTACCTGAAACAATCTTTCAAGGCATAAATTACTTTATCTTGCTGTTCCTGTGTCAATTCTGGGAACATGGGTAAAGATATGACTTCGTGACAAGCTTGCTCAGATACTGGTAATTGTCCTGGTTGATAACCCAGATTTTCATAAACTGGTTGCAGATGTAAAGGACGAGGATAGTAAAGCATGGAACTTACATCTTTTTCTTGCAGTTGAGTCCGCACCCAGTCCCGATATTTGGAACTTGCACCATTTCTTTCTTTGCTAGAAACACGGATGGTATATTGATTCCAGACTCCGACTCCTCCTAGTAGTTCTTGCGGTGTTATGATACCAGAGACTTGACTGAGGGATTGATAGTAATAAGCGGCGATTTTTTGGCGCTGTTGATTCCAAATATCTAAATAGCGGAGTTTAATTTGCAGAATTACGGCTTGAATGGCATCTAAACGACTGTTGACTCCTATTTCTTCGTGAATGTATCTTACTTTGCTGCCATGTTCTCGTAATATCCGCAGTTTAGCAGCAATATCACTATCATTAGTTGTAATTGCACCGCCATCACCGCAACCACCAAGATTTTTGGTTGGGTAAAAGCTAAAACAACCAATGTGTCCAATGCTGCCAACTTTTTGATCATTCCAGCTTGCACCTGTAGCTTGAGCGGAATCTTCAATTACTGCTAAATTATGAGATTGGGCGATCGCCATTAAAGCTGTCATATCCACAGGTAAACCAAATAAGTGAACTGGGATAATAGCCTTGGTTTTGGGTGTAATTGCTGCTGCTATTTGGGTTACATCCAAATTAAAGGTAGTGGCATCAATATCAACAAAAACAGGTGTTGCACCTACAGCACTAATGACTTCAGTGGTAGCAAAAAAGGTGAATGGTGTGGTAATAACTTCATCACCTGCACCAATTTCTAAAGCACGCAACGCCAAATATAGGGCATCAGTACCAGAATTACAAGCTACACATTCACTTACACCATCATAAGCAGCAAACTTCTGTTCAAAGCCTTCCACTGCTGGCCCACCAATATAACGGCCAGAACTAAGAACTTCTAAAACTGCATTACTCACTTCTGCTTGAATAGTGGCGTATTGCTGCTTTATATCAAAGGCTGGAATCGAATTTACGCTTTGGATCATAATTCTCATTTTATGGTGAGATACAAAAGATACCCTTTTATGGGTGATGTTTGCTAATCAAATTTTTAATTCTCAATTATTCCCATTTAGGCTATAGCAGGTGACAGGTGACAGGGAAGAGAGTTGAAAGTCTTGGAATATCTGAGTTATATGATAAGTTTATGTTCTCATCAAACTAACAAATGTTATAAGTAAGTGGGCGTTAAAAATTGTCTTTATGACAAGGCAAGAGGTGAACCAGCTCGGTCTTGGGGAGCCACTGCAATGGAAGGGTTTCCCAGCATAAAGCAAGTGGCATGGTTTCCCCCATGTAGGCCGCCTTCCCCCAGGCTGCGACTGGAGAACCAGAAGGGCAAAAGGTACTCATACAAGAGTGAAGAGGTTTTCAGGCTAATTTACATTTTGTTACATACTTTTTTTCACGTCGTTCTATTTATCGTCAATAGACAATCCTAGAAAGGAGCTAAGATCATGCCGGATTTGATTAAACTGGATTTTGTGAATTTGGTTTTAGCTGTGGCTTTAATGATGATCGCTATTGGTTTATCAGCCTGGGAGAAATTAGGACTAGAATTAAACTTAGCTTTAGCGACCGGTAGAACCATCCTCCAACTCATCGTATTAGGATACGTTTTAGACTTCATCTTTGCTGTTGATAATGTTTGGTCTGTTTTGGGAATTCTAACAATCATTCTTACAATTACGGCGATTGTCGCACGAAATCGCATCAGCCAAAAAATTCCGCTGGTACTACCTTTAGTGTGGATAGCAATTTTTGTGAGTACGTCTTTAACGTTGCTGTATACCAACTTCTTGATTATTCAACCAGACAGATGGTATGAACCACGTTATTTAATTCCTTTAGCGAGTATATTAATTGGTAACGCCATGAACGCGGCAGCAGTGGCAGGAGAAAGGCTGGTTACCAATATTAACCAATTTCCCACAGAAATAGAAACTCACCTCTGTTTAGGTGCAACTCCTCAGCAAGCAATCAGCCAATACCGCAAAGACGCAATTAAAGCCGCATTTATTCCTACTTTGAATCAAATGATGCTAATTGGTATGGTGACAATACCGACTTTCAGCAGTGGTCAGTTATTAGCTGGAGTATCTGCTTTGGAAGCTGTATCCTATGAAATTCTAATTATTTTTATGGTAGCTGTGGTTAATTTGTTGACAACTATTTTAATTACTAAAGGTTTATGTCGTCAGTTTTTTAATGATGCTATGCAGTTGGTGAGATAAGAAAATGTTCAGTTGATAACTTACTATTTTGAGGTTATTTCATCTTCACATTTGGCTAACTATGACCTAAATTTTGTAAAATTTGTGCAATTTGTGATTTTAATTCAGATAAATTTTGCTGGATAATTTGCCATTTCATAATGAAACAGCTTCACTTAATATTTTATCTCTAATTAATTCATGTAAATTCTCCGCTTCCGCAACATCAACTTGTCGTCCTAGCAATGCTGCTTAGGATAGTGGATTAAATAACCTGTAACTCTGGTTTAGGGGTGTAATTCCATT
>ERZ1034419.67-NODE-67-length-24711-cov-40.069841_pt1 | contig 24711 bp, 21 predicted proteins | sample MGYA00520531_ERZ1034419 | MGnify/ENA primary metagenome ERZ1034419 (study PRJEB33736, sample SAMEA104288485) | Azolla nilotica | place: Sudan | collected 1982 | study: EMG produced TPA metagenomics assembly of the PRJEB19522 data set (Is there foul play in the leaf... | reverse complement strand
TTGGAGCGGCACACAGGGGGTTCACGGATGGATGAAACCGTCAGGTGGACTCATCACCCTTGAGATGAGTCCACTTATAGTATCTTTGGATTTTAACTTCAATTTCACCAGGGTCAGGGGGGATCATCTAGCAGTTCTCCATCTACCCTTCTAGGGTATAAATATTATTGCCACTCTTACACTACACCTTAATTTAATCCACTTTCCTTAGCACTACACTCTTGAGGTATTTGGATATAAGCAACAGGAACAGTTGGTGGTTTTCCTGATCCTTGTTTAGGTTTATGCGTGAGGTAGGCATCACAACCTATAGTTTGACCCGTTCTTGACTCTCCTAGCACCCTACCAGACTGCCGTGATTGTCGCTGGCCATCTAACCAATCATGGAGCATTTCCACTTGTTCTAAAGGAATAAAACTCTTCAGATTCAATCGTTGAATTTCTACCTGTAATTTCTCATCATTTTGGGGAATATCACCTAATTCTTGAGCAGCTAGAAAAGAAATCAGTGTTAAAAGTTTCAAAGGAACGATCTATGATGCCACTCTCACTAGGGCAATCTCATAAATGAGAAGCAAATCCTAACTGCACACCAATTTGGTGCAAATGGTTAGAGCGAAAATCTTTACGCCCATCAGTGAAAAAGTGTTCTGGTTTGCTGTAAAGTTCCCCATTCTCCACGTAGTCAATATTCTGTTCCATACTTTTTGGGCAATATGGCATGACGTAGTGTTAAAGCTACTACCTGAAAACTTGGTGCATCACAACCCAAATTAATTCCCATGATGTAACAGGAGTAAGTATAAGGAGTAAGTATCTATTAAAGTTGTCAGCCAAGGACGGACTAAAAGTTCACCATGTTGATCAACTAGCAATAAGTCTGCACGAGTCTGATCAGACTGCTAGATATAATTGCTGTATTCTACAGATAAATTTACTTCGTCACGGGTTTTCAGTGATAGTCGAGAACCCCGCCAACCACGATTCCTGAAACTTGCTTTTTGCTCTTGTTCCTCAATAATTGGTCGCAGGACTGGAGAAACCCTCCTATAACTGGGATAACTCTCATCCCCCAATTCTGCTGCTTTTGCTTTTACTCTTATAGCAACCTATTGGAGAGTAATTCGCTTACTACCCTTGTTACCTTCTTTATATGTATTAATAATAAACTTTTGCCACTGAGCATCTATACGGTGTTTACCTTTGTCAGCCCGTTTAGTAGTTTCCAGTGCAGCTAAACCTTGTTCTTCCCATTTTTTAACTAGCCTCGGTAGAGTTCGCACTGACTTCCCTAGTTTGGCTGCTACCTCTGTTTGTCTTTCTCCATAGGTTTTGCGATCTCATGGTTCAAGTAGTTTTTGGATCAACGCTAGTAGTTCTTTATCACTTGCGGATAGTTCAGTGATAAAGAACTACCTTCTACCTCTTCATCATTGGGTTTATCATCTTTTATTTCTAGCATATATGTTTTTTAAAAAAATATTTGTGTTATATTCTCTTGCAGGACAATTAATTTCTCAAGCGAGGGGAAGATTGGAAAAATAGCGATCTTCAATATGGGACACCTAATTTGTCAAATATCTAAACTCGGACAGTTATTTTGTCAATTACACTCTAACTAGCTAAATATAGGCTGAAATAATATAACCCTTACATAGCAAGGGTTTATAGAGTTAGTATTTTTGTGGACATTAATTTGTCAAGTCGTTATTTAATTTGGCAAGCGACAATGTCCTACTCCCTTACCAGTATGAAATTAGGGGGGTGGGATTCCACGTTACGCAGAAGCATTATCCCTATACCCTATTACTATGACCTTATTCTTTATTCTTTTAGTGCGAAGGGAGTATCAAACTCAACTTTGAAAACTTTTTTCCTTTGCGCCTTTGCTTATTTGTATCTTTGCGGGAAACCATATCATTAAGCAATACCTGAAAAATCCGATTGCCCACAGCTGATATCCTTGTCCAGAAAACTTTTATGTGATAGTATCCGTCCAAAATGGTAAAGCTGGTGAATTAGAAAGCTGGAGTCTTGACGATAACCACCAATTTCAAGTTGAAATCATTGAATGTATAAATTGAGCAACTTTAAGTTAACATTAATACTCTGAGATTCTGCATCTTAACTACTATGCTAAATCCCAATCTGGATGAAATCCAGTTGACAAAAGACGACTATGAACGCTACTCTCGCCACTTAATATTGCCGGAAGTGGGACTAGAGGGACAAAAACGCCTCAAAGCTGCCAGTGTATTATGTATCGGCACAGGTGGACTAGGTTCACCATTACTGTTATATTTAGCTGCAGCAGGTATTGGACGCATCGGTATAGTTGATTTTGATGTGCTTGATACTTCTAACTTGCAACGTCAAGTAATTCACGGGACATCCTGGGTAGGTAAACCCAAAATTGAATCTGCAAAAAACCGTATTCATGAAATTAACCCCCATTGTCAGGTTGATTTATACGAAACTCGGATAAGTTCCGAAAACGCCTTAGATATCATTCATCCTTACGATATAGTCGTGGATGGAACTGATAACTTCCCCACGCGGTATTTAGTTAACGATGCCTGCGTATTATTGGAGAAACCCAACGTCTACGGTTCTATCTTCCGTTTTGAAGGACAAGCAACCGTATTTAACTACGAAGGTGGTCCCAACTATAGAGACTTATATCCAGAACCACCACCACCAGGAATGGTTCCTTCCTGTGCAGAAGGTGGTGTATTAGGAATTTTACCTGGAATTATTGGTGTTATCCAAGCCACGGAAACAGTTAAAATTATTATTGGTCAAGGTAATACTCTTACTGGACGCTTGATGCTTTACAATGCCTTGGATATGAAATTCCGGGAGTTGAAACTGCGTCCTAACCCCATCCGTCCAGCCATCGAAAAATTGATAGACTACGAAGAATTCTGTGGTATTCCCCAAGCAAAAGCAGAAGAAGCAAAACAGCAGATGGAAATTCAAGAAATGACCGTCAAGGAATTGAAGGCATTACTCGATAGTGGTGCAAAAGATTTTGTCCTGCTGGATGTACGTAATCCCCATGAGTATGAAATTGCTAAAATTTCCGGTTCTGTATTAGTACCTTTACCAGATATTGAAAATGGTGATGGTGTGACTCAGGTGAAGGAACTACTCAACGGACACCGCTTAATTGCTCATTGTAAAATGGGCGGACGTTCTGCCAAAGCTCTTGCTATCCTCAAGGATGCGGGTATTGTGGGAACAAATGTAAAAGGTGGAATTAATGCTTGGAGTCAAGAAGTAGATCCTTCTGTTCCTCAATATTAAATTATTGGTGACAGAACAAAGGTTGTCAGAGGATGTTTGAAAAGTCATACTGTAGCTTGCTTCCCAAATCGCTCAAACCCTAGATTCTTCGTTCCACTTTGTTCCACATGGCTATAGCTTGCGTGACGACATAGGAGTCATACGCCACGCTTCGCGTTCACGTAGTGTCCCAAAGGGATAAAAAATGAGAGTTATACTTTTCCAACTTTTCAAACAACCTCTAAGGGAGTGGGGGTGTAGGAGAAAAATAAAATAACTTCTATTACCTATCACCTGTTCCCTACCTCCTCCTCTCCCCATATCAATATGACTACCTTAAAATCTCAACGAAGTGTTTTATGAGTTCAAGTTTTGGTTTTAGCAGGGTTGCAGGGAGCAAATACCTTAACTTGGTTGGTTTATAATGATTATTTACCGCAACTTTTGACTCAGTTTGGTTTTCCTGCGTCTTTAGTAGCTGGTTTGATGGTTGTTAAAAATGCTTTAGCTGTGGTGATGGAACCACTAATGGGGGGACTTTCCGTTCAAAATCAACTGAAATTCGGAACTCGCTTTCCTTTCATTTCCATTCATGTGATTCTCGCATCAACTTTATTTATTGCTATTCCCTGTCTTGCTACTTTTGTCCCACTAAGTGAGCTGATCCGCGGTATTTTACCTCTTAGAGAGCTTGGGCGTTAGCAATGACAGTCTTTCGTTCTCCAGCTTTTATCTTGTTGGTAAAGTATTCAATGCCTGCTGAGTTACCTTTAGCATTCAGTTTTGTAACTTTAGCAGGGGGTCTGATTGGGGCTTTTCGTGGAGTTGCTAATACCTTTATTCTGAGTTTAGGGGCAGTTTGGGCTTTTGCAATCCCATCTTTTGTTCTTCTGGCAGTAGCATTTACACTGCGGTTTTTCCACCCGCCACAAATACCAACAGAATTACAAAACCTAAAGACACCAAAAATACCTTTTTAAAACCTATCTTTTATTTTCCTCACAGGTTTTAGCATTACTTGGGGTTCGCGTTTGCTGATGGATGGTTTAGGCAAAATCCTGAAAGCCCAATTTAATACAAACGATGTCACTGCAATCATGCTCTGCATTGGTTTAGCTCTTGCGGTCACACCCTTACCTGCTGGGTTTTACGCTAGCAAAGTAGGTAATCGTCGGGTGATGCTCCGAGGTATTATTTTAACTATTTTCTCAATACTGTTAATGGTCGATATGCGCGCAGAGATTCCCATGCTACTTTTTATAGCAGAGGGTTTCAGTTTAATTGTCAATGGGGTAATTCCATTTATCTTAGAATTAATGCCCCCTCGCTGGGCTGGTTTAGTTATTGGTAGCTATTTTGCTGGGTCCTCTTTGGCAGTGAGTGTATTTGGATATGTGTTTACCCCAGGAATAACGATTATAGTCAGTTGTATAGCTGGTGCGTTGGCATTTTTGCTGGCTGGTGTGTGTATTTTTTTACCAAATTGGCAATAACCAGGAGTTCATAAGCAAAGTAATTCCCAATGCCCAATGCCAAATGCCCTATTATAATTGTCACCCCGTCTGGATCGCGTTACAATCTTCTCAACGTTTTCTCTCAAGAGTACCAATCGCGCATTTTCCGGATAAAATAGTATATCTGTTCTAATCAAGCTTCCAACGTAAACTTCCTTAAATCCTATATTTAGAGGCTCTAATGGCAACCAACACAGCAGATACTTCTGGCAAGCAAAAAGCACTGACGATGGTACTCAACCAGATTGAGCGCAGTTTTGGTAAAGGAGCAATCATGCGTTTGGGTGATGCTACCCGGATGCGTGTAGAAACTATTTCCACTGGGGCGCTGACTTTGGATTTAGCCTTGGGTGGAGGTCTACCCAAAGGGCGGGTAATTGAGATTTATGGACCGGAAAGTTCTGGTAAAACTACAGTAGCTCTTCATGCGATTGCAGAAGTACAAAAAAACGGCGGTATAGCTGCCTTCGTTGATGCAGAACACGCCTTAGATCCCACCTACGCCGGCGCATTAGGTGTAGATATTGAAAATTTACTCGTTTCCCAACCTGACACAGGAGAAGCAGGCTTAGAAATTGTTGATCAACTAGTGCGTTCTGCCGCAGTTGATATTGTCGTCATTGACTCCGTAGCCGCCCTAGTACCCCGCGCCGAAATCGAAGGCGATATGGGTGATACTCACGTCGGTTTACAAGCCAGATTAATGAGCCAAGCCCTCAGAAAAATTACAGGTAATATTGGTAAATCTGGTTGCACAGTAATTTTTATTAACCAATTGCGGCAAAAAATCGGTGTCACCTACGGTAGTCCAGAAACCACAACTGGTGGTAACGCCTTGAAATTTTACGCTTCCGTGCGTCTAGACATTCGCCGGATTCAAACCTTGAAAAAAGGCTCTGATGAATTTGGTAATCGCGTCAAAGTGAAAGTAGCCAAAAATAAAGTAGCACCACCTTTTAGAATCGCTGAGTTTGACATTATTTTTGGTAAGGGAGTTTCTACCCTGGGTTGTTTAGTTGACCTAGCAGAAGAAACAGGAGTTCTCCTGCGTAAAGGTGCTTGGTACAGTTATAACGGTGAAAATATCTCTCAAGGTCGAGACAACGCTATCAAATATTTAGAAGAAAAAACAGAATTTGCCGACAAGATTACAGAGTTAGTGCGTGAAAAGCTAGATAAAGGGGCAGTAGTATCTGCTAACTCTGTATCTAAAGTCAATGGAGAAGAAGAGGAAGAAGAAATTGAATTAGACGAAGAATAATTATAAATAGGGTGTAGGGTGTAGGGGAGCCAGCGTCGTGGGCGGGTTTCCCGACTTGAGACGACTGGCATTGTAGAGAAGAAAAATAAATTCTTACTCTTGCCCCTTACCTCCTGCCTTCTGCCTCTTCCCTGTTCCCTGTTCCCTATTTCCTGTTCCCGAAAAATGACAACTCCCCCCTTCCCAGAAATTCCCTCCTGTAGTTGGCAGCGTCCCATCGGTTTAGGTTGGGACAAGCCTTATACTGTCCGCTATGGGAGTAATATAGATGATGGACCATGGCACGGAATGCCTCTGGGGGGTTTTGGTGCTGGTTGTATTGGCCGTTCTCCACGGGGAGACTTTAATCTCTGGCACATTGACGGTGGTGAACATCTCTTCAAGTCCTTCCCATGTTGCCAATTTAGTGTATTTGAATCTACTGGTTCATCTTCTCAGGCTTATGCATTATCGACTGAAATCCCGGATGATGGGACTCTACAAAGTTGGCAATGGTATCCACCATCAACTACTACCCAAGCAACCGGCAGCTATCATGCACTTTATCCTCGCAGCTGGTTTGTTTATGAAAATGTCTTGCAAACCCAGCTAACTTGTGAGCAGTTTTCCCCCATTTGGGCAAATAATTACCAAGAAACTAGTTATCCTGTAGCGGTATTTGTTTGGAAAGCACATAACCCCACAAATGCACCTATTACCCTCAGTATCATGCTGACTTGGGAAAACATAGTGGGTTGGTTTACTAATGCTCTGAAATCTCCTGATGTGCAGATACGGGATGATGGGAGTCCGGTTTATGAATATCAGCCGCGTTTAGGCGAGAGTAAAGGAAATTTCAACTGTATAGTTGAAAATACAGAACATTTTGGCTGTTTTTTGGGTCGTGTGGCTACTGGTTTACCTGTACAGGAAGGTGATGGTAGCTGGTGTATTGCTACTGCTAAAAGTCTCCGTGTGGAAATATTTTATCATACCCAGTTTAATCCAGTGGGTTCAGGTGCGGATCTTTGGGAAAGCTTTTCAACTGATGGTTATTTGCCTAATTATCTCAATCCAACTCCCGCAGATGCAGATACACGGTTAGGGGCTGCCTTGGCTGTGCGTTTTACTCTCCAACCAGGGGAAACTCTGGAAATTCCCTTTACTCTGGCTTGGGATTTTCCCGTAACAGAATTTGCTGAGGGCATTAATTATTACCGTAGATATACAGATTTTTTTAGTCGTAATGGTAATAATGCTTTTGCAATCACATCTACAGGACTACAACAATATCAAATTTGGCGATCGCACATTCAAAATTGGCAAAAACCCATTCTTGACCGGGAAGATTTGCCAGAATGGTTTAAAATGGCACTATTTAACGAACTTTATGACCTCACCAGCGGTGGAACTCTCTGGAGTGCAGCCTCAGAAATTGATCCCATAGGTCAGTTTGCTGTCTTAGAATGTTTAGATTACCGTTGGTATGAAAGTTTAGATGTCAGGTTATATGGTTCTTTTGCCCTACTAATCTTATTCCCAGAACTGGAAAAATCAGTAATTCGCGCCTTTGCACGGGCAATTCCCGACAGCGATGATCATCTGCGAGTGATTGGCTATTATTATACAATTGGTGCTGAAACAATAAAAGCCGTCCGTAAGGTAGCTAACGCTACACCCCATGACTTAGGCGCACCAAATGAATGGGTGTGGGAAAAAACCAACTACACGTGTTATCAAGATTGCAACTTATGGAAGGATTTAGGTAGCGATTTTGTATTGCAAGTATACCGAGATTTTCTATTTACAGGTAGTCAGGATGTACAATTTTTGGTAGAGTGTTGGGATGCAATTGTACATACTCTCGATTATTTGAAAACCTTTGATTTAGATGGTGATGGAATACCAGAAAATTCTGGTGCACCTGATCAAACCTTTGATGATTGGCAGTTAAATGGTGTTAGTGCATATTGTGGCGGGTTGTGGTTAGCAGCTCTAGAAAGTGCGATCGCAATAGCTGATATTTTAACAAACCATAGAGGTACAGAGAACACAGAGAACACAGACAAGTTGCGATCGCAAAAATCAATTTATCAATCTTGGTTACAACAATCAAAACCAATTTATGAACAAAAGCTTTGGAACGGTCAATATTACCGCTTAGATAGTGAAAGTGGTTCTGATGTAGTCATGGCAGACCAGTTATGTGGACAATTTTACACCCAGTTACTGGGTTTACCGGATATTGTCCCCACTAATCATGCTCATTCTGCCTTGCAAACAGTATATGAAGCCTGTTTTGTGAAGTTTTATGATGGTAAATTTGGTGCAGCTAACGGCGTTCGTCCCGACGGTTCTCCAGAAAACCCCAAAGCCACCCATCCTCTAGAAGTATGGACTGGAATTAACTTTGGTTTAGCAGCTTTCCTAGTGCAGATGGGGATGAAAGATGAAGCCATGCAGTTAACGCAGGCCGTTGTTGAGCAAATTTACGACAATGGTTTACAATTTCGCACCCCAGAAGCCATTACCCCCGTTGGTACTTTTCGCGCTAGTACCTATCTGCGCCCAATGGCTATTTGGGCAATTTATATGATGTGCATTTAAATACTTATTATCTCTGCCATCTCTGGTAATAGATAATAGGTACTTGGGAAAAATAATTATCTTAATAAATCTGATATTATTTTCCGGTTATTTCCGGAATCCCTAGAAAAAATAAGTAATGGTAAGAGTTAAAAGATTTAAATCTTGAGACTCGTGTCATGCTATCAGGTTGACATCCGTACAAAGTAAAGGTTTTCTTAACCCCTTTTCCCTGAACGGGCAATTATTCAGACCTGTTATATAGCGGGAAACAGAATTCAGGTAAGGAACCCTTTAATTTAAGTTCTCACAACCCTGTCCATTACTACAATCCCAGATTGCAATTTTTCACCTTCTCTCACAATCCATCCCCCAGGAAAATCAGAAACATGATTACCAGAGATAAAAACAGCAAAATTCTCATCAACAATAAAACATGGTTTGACAAACATAAGGTGATAAAAGGTGATAAGCGGTTAGATGACAGCTAAAAAGAGATTTTTCCAAACCTTTACTCAGAAAAAACCACAGCAAAAATAAATCTAGGCCTATGTAGTGAAAGCAAAAGCAGCAAAAATGGTCTTGACTGATGATGTCAGATTTACAAGCCGTTTCACTCTTTACCGTTGGTAGGGAGTTCTACCTTTAGGGAATTACATTATAACTCCTTTAATTCTAATTAGCAAGTAACAAGCAAAGAGAGTTAATTATCTCAGACCAGGACTCAACAAATTAAATAATTCTACTAAGCCGAAGTATAAATTTTGCAGGATTGACTTGTGGCAGATTAATAACGATTAACTGTTGAAACCTGCACCTAATAAAACTGAAACAGCAAATGTAATTTGAGCGAAATTAGTGGTTTTCCTGCCTGTTCAAAAAAATATAACTTATTTTAAATCAACTCACAGGTGTATTTTATAGCTTAATTTAGGTTGATTTCGTTGATTATATAATTTCATACAGATTTAATATGCTAAAGTTTTAGTAAACACACCCTTCATGGGTGTTTTTTATTGTAAAAATTTGTGTGATCAATAACATAAATATCTCATATTATAAGATAATAGTCTTAACCATTTAGGTTCTCGATGCACTAACCTGTTCTTAGGTAATTATGAGTCAGATATGACTAGCACTTATAGGTAATAGGTATGGATGAAACGATTTTCAGATAAGACATCTAAGAAAAACATATAACAATATATAATCACTAGACTTTCGGAGCTAATTATCCTAGAAATCAGAAATAATGGTTTTACAGAAATGTCTAAGATTATTTATTTATAAGGCTTCTGAGATTAAATAACCAGTAATATTTGCTGTTAAACTACAGATGGTAAAAGTTTTTTAATAGATAAAATGAGGGGTGACACCCCCCATTTTTTCAAAAGAAATGGGACGAAAGTCAAAGTTGCACAACGCTCAAATGAACATTCTGAGATATTCAGTAAATTTAACTTATAAGCCTGCAAAATTGGCAGATGACATTAGCGACAAAAAATAGTATAAATACGAATGTAGCTATTTAGATTCCAATATGAATGATCTTCTCGGCTCAATTGAAAATCATGAGACTTCACTGAAAATTTTTACTAATTCTCAGCCCCAAGTTATACAATAATAGCCAGGGAACATCTATTCGACTCAAGGTTGTCTAATTTTTAGAAGACACAACAGCATCTACTAAGACCGCTAGATTACAGAAAGATGGTAAATTTTTACCTTTCATTCACGAATCAGCAAAAGCTACAGCCGAGAAGTAACCAATGGTAGTTGTCTTTTATCAGCAACTCAAACCACTAGGTTACAAAACTGCACAACACGGTCAATACAGCAAAGCAGCACACAGACTTGATTAAAAACAGTCAGGTTTTCAATCACAGGTCAGCTCATGAAACAAATCATCAGGTCAAATGCAGTCGAAACATTAAGCCAGCGGGGTCTTTTAGGGGTCAAACTCTCTGAGTTACATCCTCGTCAGGCATCTATTCATGAAAGTCTTGTACTTTTACCAACGTTAAATTTATCAGTCCTACGAACAAGTAGTGACATAGCAATTAAGAATATAAGCAACAGGTCAACATCCTTTGAAACTGAGGTGCTTTCAAACCTTCTGTATTTAGTTTGGGGGAGCAAGTTAGATTTTTATCCCATAGTTGTGGTTTGGGTGTGGATAGGAAAGATTGTCAAAGTCAGCCACACCCAAGGAACGAAAATCACACATGGGATGGCTCATAGTTCTTCAAAGACTCAAACCCTTGGGGAAATTATAGCTAGAGCAGAACAAGCAACCCGAAGAGCTTTAGCTTTGAAAATTAATTTATTGAAGCTGCTCCTCGACATACAGAAAACTGCCCAGACAGCAACCAAGATTGTGGAAACTAAAACTTGGCTCAAAAGTATCCATACTATCCATACACAGAGAACACAACAGAGCAGTTTTAGAAAAAGCCTTTTCCACTGGGAGTTACGGAAACCTCTGAAAACTTGAGAAATTTCGGGATGTGCCTGTTGAAAAGGTTATCTACTTTTTCAATTTTCACTACTAATCCATTACCAATATATTCCTGTAATTCATTCAACTGCTGTCTCAAAGCTAGTAATCAACCAAACTATAATTGGTGGGTCAATGTACCCATGGAAAGAATATACATGATCTTCCCATTGTGAACTCATCAAACATGGTGTGGTGGACTAGTATTGCAGTTTGTAAATAGCACTTGACACAATAACACTCAAAACAACTGGACTAGTCAACTTCATTCAAATAAAACTAACACTCATTATGAATCAAGACATTTCTGGCAAAAGTAGCAACTTAGAGAAGAAAATCAATCCTGAACAGTTTGACCAAGTAATAGAAGCTATCCTGGCTGGTAAGTATTCTTGGGCTTGTGTTTTAATGCTGCGGTTTGTTGGTTACAATCCTTTGCATTACATTCCTTACCGCACTTATAACCGACTACTCAAAGAAAACTCTCGGATGAGTAGGTCAAACACCCAACAGAATGAAAGTCTGAAACTTGCTAAACCAGCAACAGAGAAAAGGTCTGATACTCATCTAGCTTCTGCTTGCTTGAGCAAAATTAAAGATATCGCTTATCTGGAAGTAGGGGGTAAGCAAAAAGCAGAAGTATGCGGTAGCCACAGAGAGAAGAAATCAGCATAGCTATAGCAGGAATCAGAATTCAGGAGTAAAACTCTGTTGTGCATGGAGTTTCATCAATGGCTTATACCACGCTATCACTTGATGTCCTAACCTCCTTATCCGTTGCAACTACCATCTTGATATAGGAAGTTCAGGAGTATGACTGACCGAAAACAGGGTCTGAGGTATGAGTTGTACGGTGTAGGGAAAGACAGTTTTCCCCATACCCTAAAAGGACGAGGAAAGGTAACTGGTCTTAGAGGTTGTTTGAAAAGTCGGTCTTTGTATCATGTTGAATGCAGCGGAGCGGAATGAAACATCTCAATACACGCTCAAAACACACGCTCAAAACCTAGATTGTAGAACCTCCGGCACGCTTCGCGTTCATGCAGTGTCCCGAAGGGATACGCTCCATTTCATTGCGCTCAGAATGACAATTTATACCTCCTAAAACTTTTCAAACATGCTCTTAGGTTAAAGATTTTTCTTTTCCTCTTACCCCTTACCTTTGTCCCCTAACCCTAGTACTGCAAGGCGAAATTCAAAAGTCCAAAATCTTATGTAGTAGGCTTTTCTTCTATTTTAAATGGTTGCTATATTTACGCCGTACTGTACTAGTATGGTCGGGTGGGTAATACCCAGCTTCAGAGCATTCCAAAAATCAATATTTGATTCAATTTTATAAACACTATACAAATACATCTACCATGTACTGCAAGCCGATCAAATAGCTGAATCGGTGTAAAGTTCTGCCAGAATGGCAAATATACACTAATAATACCTTATAGGTTAGATATAACCACCTGAAAGAAGTGAACGGCACCTAAATTCACTTTTACCAACAAAGTTAATAATAAAGTTAATAATTATGTCTAAGCATAAAATACATCACAGTGCATGTTTCAACATTCATTAATTTATGAATTAGATGATTGTTACACCAATCACAATAAGCCGTAACTACTGGTAGTTCTTTTTCCTGGAAAGTCTAAGCAATTAAAAATTGGGGTAGTGGCTTCCTCCAAATTTGAGATTGTGATAGAAATTATTTTGCGATTTTAGGTGTGATTTTTTGATTAAAAGCTTTAGCACCAAAAGTAGGCCGGGAAATTGAAAAGTTACGGTACAACTGTCCTCACAGCTGGTAGGATTTATCGCTATTAAACTTCTGTCTCAATTATGAGAATACTATTTGGGAAGAATAGGATTACGCTCACTGTATAAATTAGCAATTTATATAACTGATACTGGAAGCTAAAAATTTATACAGCTTCTTTTTTTATATAGAGGAATCCGGTTTGATTTCTGATAGCTTCAAATAGGATTCCTATAGTAGGTGACAGAACACACGGTGTGGGGTATACTTTAACTTTTTTGACTTTTAAAACAACCTGTTCATTTGGTACTTCATTAAATTCCTATTGCTTACCGCATATTTACTGTTTAATAATTTATCCAAAGTTGGATTTTTTAAATTAATCTATCTATTTTTTAAGGGTTATATTAATAACTGAGGATTTTCATCCTAAAGATAGATACATTTTTAGGATATTTGAGATGTTAATAGAAGATATCTCTATTTCCCAAGATAGATGTTTATCTATTTGATGTTGACAAAATACTTATTTTTATACTTTCACAAGACGATTTAATTTTATTTAGAAAAACTGATAATCTAATTGATTAATAATTCTAAATTGTTGAAATTTTCCCTCTGGAGTGGTTATTATGAAGATATAAATTTAATATAAATCTCTTGTAAAGATTAGATAAAGATTTTGCTTCTTTATATTAATCTTTGGTAAAGGTGTAGGAGGATTTTACTATGAATAGTAGTAACGAAAAATAAAAACTGAGGAACTGTAGCTTTTTCTTGTCATCTCTCTTCCGAAAAATTTGAGATTTACGACGATCTGCTGATGAGAAAATACTAGTTTTAAGCTAGTATTAAGAAATAGATAAATTCCTTGCCTGATCTTAGTAATTTTCAGGCGTCAACGTGTTTTTATAACAGGTTTTACCTCAGGTTGGTTGATCAAAAGCTAACTAATTTAAATATCTTGAGGATATGTTTGAACACTGCAGTGCAAGTTCATACAGCAGCCTCCAAATTAGGGCTGACAATAAGCTCTAAGTTGCATTTGTGTAATTATTGATCAAGGGCTGATACTGGAATTTAAGGTGTAAATGTGGGGGTAAATTAAAACCTTTTTCTTTTTTCCTTAATTGATTAATGGTGCATCTGGATTTTAGTAACAGATGTAAGGTGAAAATTTGCCCAAATTTTACAGTACACAGCAACTGGTAAGAATTATGTCCTCGTCTTCTAATCAAAACAAGGTTTCTGAAATTTACGATGCTCACGAAAGTAAGTTTTTAACACCGTTTCAGCGTAAGGCGTTGCTGAAAAATCTGCAATCTGATTTACAACCAGAATATCGACGCAGGATTGAAATTATGTTGTTAGCAGATATGGGTAAATCCCAATCTCATATTTGTGAAACTATTGGCTGTTCTCAGGAGATGGCGAGGTATTGGATAGGTATAGCTGAAGCTGGTATAGCTCATAAATGGAATGAAAGAAGGATAGGTAGACCCAAGACTGTGAATAGTCAATATATTGAAAGATTGAAAGAATTGGTTAGTCATAGTCCACGTGAATATGGTTATGCTTTTGGGTATTGGACCGCTCAATGGTTAAGTAAACATTTAGCAAATGAGTTGGGGATTGAAATTAGCGATCGCCATATTAATCGCCTGCTTAAACAAATGGGACTTTCTACCAAACGCAAAAGTTCCCAGGCATCAACGAATGCACAAAATCAGGATTCTGGTATCACGATTTGCGATTTGCAATCTAATTCCGAACCTAGTTTCAATTGGTTATTTAACCTGATTCAGACCAATAACTAATATTGCGAGCGAGGTAAGGAAATGCGATCAGCGCTTTCTCAGTCATATTTAGCAACACAAATTAGCCAAGTTTTGGGTGATTCGCTATCAAATCAAGAACTTGAAAATTGTGTTCAAGCATTAGACATTATTGAACCACCAATAGCCAAACAATTTTGGATATCGACAACAGCACCACCAGGAATTTATCTGGTTTTGTCGGGTAAGGTCAGGCTATTAGATGGTGGAAACAATTTAATTTCAACTTTGACTTCTGCTTCATACTTTGGGGAGTTGACTTTATTTCCCGAACAAAATTTTAGTGCTTATGTAGCAAGGGCTTCTGTAAATTTAAAAGTTGGTTATCTTCCCCAGGAGGTAATTAATAGATTTGCGGGTGTGAGTGATCGCCTATTCATAAAGGCAGAACTTTGGGATACACTGCTGTTATTGTCTCAAAACTCTGCTACACCTCGTCATGAATCGGTAGAGGAGATGCTAACAGCATTATCTCTATTTGCAAAAGAAAATCTAGAAATTGGTTCTCTAAATCCTCAAGTCACCAAAAATACTAAACTATTGCTAGTGCGTCAGGGGGAATTACAACATTCTCAGGGTAAAAAATTAACGCCAGGTAACATTTATGTAAATCCCCACAAGGCAAGGTGGCAAGCAACACAACCCAGCAGAGTATACATTTTGCGTGACACTGATTTGCAAACAGCACTACAACATTGGCCCCAATTAAGTAGGTTAATTGATGTAGAGAATGAGCCAATTACAGAACCAATCAAGCGGGAAGTTAAGGCTAAAAGCCTCAATGTGATTCAATTTCCCCAAACCACAATCCAGGAACAATCACAACCAAAACAAAGCCAAAAATACTTTCCTAGTCCTACTGTCACCGCTGGAAATTGGTGGTGTAAAGTTAGTAAACGCTATCCGTTTTTTGAACAACAAAGCGCCTCTGATTGTGGTGCGGCTTGTTTGGTGATGATTAGTCGTTATTGGGGTAAGAATTTTACCATTAATCGCTTGCGAGAGCTGGCCAATGTTAACCGTGCTGGTGCATCTATGCGGAGTTTAACTGCGGCGGCTGAAAGTATTGGTTTTGCTACTCGTCCGGTGAAAGCCAGTTTAGATAAATTAGCACAACAACCCTTACCTGCGATCGTACACTGGGAGGGTAAACATTACATCGTCGTCTATGAAATTACCAAAAAATCGGTAATTGTCGCCGATCCTGCTATCGGTCAGCGTAATCTATCTATTGGAGAATTTAAAGCCGGTTGGACTGGTTATGCATTGTTATTACAACCAACAAACTCACTTCAAATAATCCCAGAAGCTAACACACCATTTTGGCAGTTATTTGAGTTAGTAAAACCTCATTCCCAGGTACTGCTAGAAGTATTTGTTGCTTCAGTGTTAATTCAAGTATTTGGATTGGTGACACCTTTATTTACTCAACTCTTATTAGACAGAGTAATTGTCCAAGGTAGCACCATCACTTTAAATACTGTTGGGTTTGGGTTACTCATTTTTAGCTTATTTCGTGTTGTTATCAATGGACTCAGACAATATTTACTAGACCACACAGCTAACAGAATCAGTGTGGCCTTGATGGTAGGTTTTATTAAACATACCTTTCGTTTGCCTTTGTCATTTTTTGAATCTCGTTACGTTGGTGATATTGTTTCTCGTGTCCAAGAAAATCAAAAAATTCAGCGTTTCTTAACTGGTGAAGCACTGTCTATTATTTTAGATTTTCTGACAGTGTTTATCTACATTGGCTTGATGTTTTGGTACAGTCCGTCAATGGCTTTGTTGGTTTTAGCCATTGTACCACCCTTTGTATTAATAGCCCTATTTGCCACACCTTTTTTAAGACGAATTAGTCGTGAGGTTTTTACAGCAGTGACAAAAGAGAATAGTTACTTAATTCAAAGTCTGGCAGGAATTTCTTCGATTCGCTCAATGGCTATTGAACAAACAGTAAGATGGCGTTGGGAAGAATTGCTGAATAATTTGACTAAGAAAAACTTTAGTGTTCAAGTAATTGGAAACCAACTGGAAATTATTAGTTCTACAATTCAAGCCATAGCCAGTACAGGATTATTGTGGTTTGGAGCATGGTTAGTGATTCAGAACCAGTTAACCATTGGACAGCTAGTAGCTTTTAATATGTTACTAGGTAACGTTATTCAGCCTTTTCAAAGGCTAATTGGTTTGTGGAATCAGTTACAAGAAGTGATAGTTTCTACAGAACGAATTAATGATGTTTTAGAAGCAAAACCAGAAGAGGATTTAGCACTTCACTCACGTCAAATATTACCTAGATTACGTGGTCATTTGCATTTTGACAATGTAACTTTTCGCTATCATGCTGAAAGTGATATTAACATCCTGGAGAATCTGAGTTTTGAAATTTTGCCTGAACAAACTGTTGCAGTTGTAGGGCGGAGTGGTTCAGGAAAAACGACTCTTTCTAAGTTGATTTTGGGTTTATATCCAGCGACAGATGGCCGAGTATTAATTGACAATCAAGATGTGACTAGTATTTCTCTACATTCATTGCGATCGCAAATAGGAGTTGTTGACCAAGATACATTTTTATTTGGCGGTACAATTCGAGAAAATATTAGCATAGCTCATCCAGAAGCTGCCCTAGAAGAAATTATTGAAGCAGCTCAACTTGCAGGTGCAGATGAGTTTATTAAACGCATGGCTATGGGTTATGAAACCCAAATCGGTGAAGGTGGAGGAATGTTATCAGGGGGACAACGCCAACGCCTAGCAATAGCTCGTGCATTATTAGGAAGTCCGCGCCTTTTGATATTAGATGAGGCCACCAGTCATCTTGATGCAGAATCTGAGCGCATTATTCAGAACAATCTGAAAACAATTCTCAAAGGACGCACCAGTTTTATTATTGCCCATCGTCTTTCCACCGTGCGTCATGCTGACCTAATTTTAGTTTTAGATCGGGGTATTCTAGTTGAAAGTGGCACTCATGAAGAATTAATTCTCAAGAGAGGACATTATTACTATCTCAATCAACAACAACTAGCGTCAACAGGCTAAATCAGTTAACAGTTATGAGTGAATTGGGTTAGGTATTTTTAATTCAAAATCGGTAATCTCCAACTCAAACTTAGAGACGTTGTATACAACGTCTCTAATATATATACTTCATTTACAACTTATATTCAAAATTCCATCAGGGGATTTTATCCGCATTAATCTGCGTTAATCTGCGGTTAATTATTCATGTGTAACATTTTTTCCAAAACACTAATATTATTAATCCAAATCTGGTTATGCCACAGTCAACTTACAATTCATCATCTACTCTTTTTATCTCAGGACATGTCAAATCTTCATCCAGTCCACATGAGACACAAACAGCAGTTAAAACTAACAACTGGTTTTATGGTACAGAAGAATTATTAGATGCTTTACCCAAAGCCTGGACACGCTCAATGCTGTATTTACTGATTAGTTTTACAGTAGTAGCTTTACCTTGGGCAATGTTTACTAAAGTTGATGAAACTGGAAATGCTAGTGGAAGAATAGAACCTAAAGGATCAACCCAAAAATTAGATAGTGTAGTTACTGGTAGTGTTATTGCTGTCAATGTGAAAGAAGGTACAAATGTTAGAGCTGGACAGGTTTTAGTAGAAATTGAATCTGAAGTTCTGCGGACAGAAATTCAACAAACTCAAGCTAAATTAGAAGGTTTAGTAAATCGTCAGGGACAATTAGACTTACTCAAAAATCAGGTATTGTTAGCGATTAATATTCAAGAACAACAAAATCAGTCTCGAAGTTTGGAAACACTGGCTCAACTTAATCAAGCACGGCAAAACTTGGATGCGAAACAAAGTGCATATGATTTGCAGCAACTGGAAAAAGTTACTCAGATTGATCAAGTAAAACAGAACATAAATTCTACTCAAATTTCTCATCGGTTAGCCAAACGTCGTTTGAGTAGAGATTTATTAGAAGTTAAACGCTATCGTCTACTGTTACAGGAAGGTGCAATTCCTCAAACCAGATTTGTAGAAGTAGAAAAAACAGCAGAAGATAGCGAACGTTTGCAGGAAGAAGCTAAAGCTAATATCCAACAAGCTGAGTTGCGTCTACAGGAAGAGTTAAGTCGATACCATTCAACTATGAGTCAAGCTCAGTCAGATATTGAACAGGCAAAATTACGTTTACAAGAAGAGGAAAATAGCTATCAAAGTGTAGTGCAAGCAGGTAAACTCACGTTACTAAAAAATCAGGAACAACTTAAAGATTTGCAAACACAAATTACTTCCTTGAGATCAGAAATTGCTCAAACTAAGAGTCAGATTACATCATTAAAGTTGCAGTTACAGCAACGAGTAGTGCGATCGCCTATTGATGGGACAATCTTTGAATTACCCATTAAAAATCGGGGTTCTGTAGTGCAAACAGGACAAATGATGGCGCAAATTGCGCCCAAAGGTGCGGCTTTAATTTTGAAAGCAGAAATGCCTATCCAGCAAAGTGGTTTTGTGAAGGAGGGAATGCCAGTCAAAATTAAATTTGATGCTTATCCTTTCCAAGAATATGGTGTGATGCAAGGGTGCGTAACTTGGATTTCACCTGATTCTAAAATTCAGGAAAATGGCCCGACCAGTCGGGAAACATATCAGTTAGAAATTGCATTGGATCAACCTTATATTCAAACGGGTAACAAACGCATTCCTCTAACACCAGGTCAGACAGCAACCGCTGAAGTAATTGTCCGTCAGCGTCGAGTCATTGACTTTATCTTAGATCCTTTCAAAAAACTACAAAAGAATGGTCTAGAACTTTAGAAACTAGACATCATTAATAACAGGATTCCCGATTTCTGAGATAAATCGGGAATATGAGCATTTAGATTTTCATTACACCACTTAATTAAATTTACTTCTCAATATAAATCGAGAACTTAAGATTATAAATAGCTAAGAATTGAGGAATTAGATTATGTCGAAAGTTATGACTGTTTCTCCCGAAGATATTCTCAATCATGTAAAAATAACTTGCCAACTCCCTAATCTATTAGAAGCGATTACCACCAGAAAAATTATCGTTGATACTGCTGTTCAAGAAGGTATTCAAATCGAAATTGAAGAACTACAACAGGCAGCGGATAGTCTCAGATTAGCCAATAAACTGATTAAAGCAGAAGACACTTGGGCTTGGTTAGAAAAGCATTATCTTTCTTTGGATAACTTTGAAGAAATTGCCCAGATCAATCTACTATCAGCCAAATTGGCTAATCATTTATTTGCAGATCAAGTTGAACCATTTTTTTATGCTCATCAACTCGATTACACTGCAGCAGTTACTTATGAAGTAATATTAGATGATGAAGATTTAGCTTTAGAAATATTTTATGCTCTGCAAGAGGGGGAAATAAGTTTCCAAGAAATTGCTCGTCAATATATTGAAAATGCAGAAACTCGTCGTGCTGGAGGATATCAAGGTATTCGACAACGTAGCGATTTTAGACCAGAAATAGCATCGGCAATTTTTGCAGCTAATCCACCGCAAATTCTCAAACCCATAATTACACCTAAAGGAGTGCATATTATTATGGTTGAAGAAATTATTAAACCGCAGTTAAATGAACAGATGCGCTTAAAAATTATGGGAGAGTTATTTACAAATTGGTTAAAAAAACAAGTTAATACATTAGAAATTGTCGCCAAACTTATAGAAAATCAAAATTCCCCATCTTCTTCAGAGAAGTTGAGTGAAGCCAGCTAATATAATTCCCGATTGGGAATCCCTTACTATATCAGGTTTAGAGCAATACCATTTGTCACAATCATTGTTCAAATTGGTATATAAGTAGGAAGGCACAAAAAACCGTAGACGCGTAGTGGCTTCTCGGAGAGTAGTATGTAACGAAAAGTAAAATTGCCTACAACCTCTTCCCTATTGCATAAGTGCCTCTTGCCCTTTGGTTTCTCCAGTCCCACCTTGCGTGCGGGAAGGCAAAGCGCCTACATAGGGGAAACCACGCCACTTGCTTTATGCCAGGAAACTGATCCACCTCAGTGGCTCCCCAAGACCGTGCTGCTTCACCTCTTGCCTTGTCATAACGATAATTTTTAACACCCACCTACTTATAGGAATCCCTTTTGATTCCTGATGGCTTGCGTGGTGTAAGCCATAATTACTCGTAGATGCAGGGAACAGGAAAGAACGAATAAAAGTGTACTGAGTTTTTTCAAAAATCAAATAGGAATCCTATATTGAATATACTTTAATCTAAAAACTTTCATATCCCCGACTTCTTAGAGAAACGGGGATATTTTTGTTTATAATCTCCCAGATAAGTTCGGTGGATTTTTTCATCAAAGAATAATTGCTTATAGGAATTGGTCGCAATTAAAATTTGCACAATTCCCAAGAGACATCTCCAATTAACCAACTTTAATTTGAGCTATGTTTCTCATTATTTAAATTAATCCAGTTTAATTTTATACCTGGTAGTTTTAATTTTTTATCATGAATTGAATCATGATTATCTTTAGCAAAGATATAGTTTTCTTGGATTAATTTACTGTAAGTTTCATGGGGTATATAGTCTAGAGGATCGCATCCAGAAAAATGGAGAAATAGAATACAAGCCCAGGAATATTTACCAAGGACGATGGCTTTGATAATCTCTTGAAATTGTGACTGCTTAAATATCTTATTTAATTGTTTATTTTGTTCGTAGTTTTCTTTAATCATTCTATTACCTCCTGTATGTGAAGTTAACCTAATTTATCAACTCTACTAGCTCCCACAAAAATCATCCGCATTCAATTATTAGACATGATGATCAATGCTTAATGCTATTAAGACAAGGGAGTGTAAATATCCTCAGAGTTAGCATTAAGATAAGGACGTTGTAACTGAATCCTATGTGATGCGAACTGCTTAAAAATAGATTCCATTCTTTTATCTGGACTATGCTCACCTTGCTGCCAAGCGGCAATTAAACCATTAGCGATCATTTGACAACGATTTGTACCAAAACTTTCTTGATCACTAAATTTTTGGTTTGGTTCTTCTGCACAAGCTAACCCCGGTGCTAATTGCTTAGTAAACAAAGGCACTTGTTCATCAAAATAGGATTGATTATCTGCATAGATTCTTTCTAATGCTGGGTGAACTATCTCATATTGGTCTTTGTTAAAGTAAAGCACGGCTGAGTCATAACGTCCATAATCGGAAGGATTATATAGTGCTTTGAAGGAAAAAGAAATGGGAATATTATTTAGTTGCACTGTTAAACTTTCCATGACGGCGGCTGCCCCTTCTGGTGTTAAATTGAAGTAAATTCGCGTAATATTATGACCATTTTGGGAGCCTGCATTAGCTACGGCCATATAAAACCCGTTTTGTACCAAATTCTTCGGCATTTTGATAGATACAAACTTACCAACAGTTACCTCTTGGGTTGTTGGTAAGAGATGCAAATTTGGATCAACGTGCAGTGTTAACCCATTCTTATGCACTGCGAAAGTGCCATCCGTTTCTTCCCTGACTAGCTGCCAGTTATGACTCCAGTAGCCTTCACTTTTGTTCCTGGTATGTAAGCGATCGTAAAATTCTAAATCTATGCCGAATAAGTTCTTATTTTCAATATTTTGGTGAATTTTCCTATTGCTTTCCTTCTCATCAGCACTTACAATAGGCTTTGAGGCAACGTTATAATAAACACTGTATATAAAATTACGCAGTTTTAGTTTTAAATGCTGTTGCTGCATCTCTAATGGTAACTGCTCAAAGCGAGGTATGACTGACTCTGGCAACGCTATGGTTTTGTGCTTTGGATGTTTAATACAGTGGTGAGATGCAATTTCAATCTGAGTCGCAATATCTTGCAGTGATATTTGCAATTGTTCTGGCAATTCGGACAGTTGTGTATGGAGTGAATCTAATAGTTGCATGGCTGTAGGGTGTGGAGTGTGGGGAAAAATTAGTCCAAAATCCAAAATCAAACATCAGATAAGGTTGTGGGGGTCAAGTCTGATGCTTCCATCCCAAAAATCGTGGTCATAAATGCTTGAGGACGACACAATAAACTCTTGGCCACTTGGAGAATGCAGATACCAGAATTACCAAAAGTTCTCTCATGTTGCAATTTGGCTTGAATAGCACGAATTAGAGAAAAACCAGAAAATTGGACAACTAGTTGCAAGAAATCAGAACGAAGTTCCAAAATTTCCGGGAAGTTCGTTAAATATTCAATTACCAGGGATGAGAGGGACGGTTGTAGCAGTTGTAAGGGAATTGCAGCTAAATGTAAAGACTCTTCAATCGGTGTTGTTTTACTAGTTACCATGCTATATAGCCAGATTTGCAGATAACTGGCAATAATTGCACCTAAATCACTAGCCGGGTCTCCCCAAGCGCCTTTTTCCCAGTCAATAAAGCGTGATTCTGGATGAATAGCTGTGTCCCAATTTAATGAGAGAAGAATATTGTTGAGTTTGAGGTCATTGTGAGTTAAACAACAAGGATTGAGGGCATTACTCAAGTCTGCGATCGCTTGACCTAAGTTATCGTAACGTTGATAAAGTGCAAAGAATTTTAACCCATCCGCAGGAACTGAACCAAAAACTTCTGGTGTAATTCTCTCTAATCCCCTAGATAGGGTAGAAGTTGTGTGATTTACTGTATCATCAGAGGTTTGGAAAAACGCCCGATAATCTTGACGGTTTATAGTTAAACGATGAATTGATGCTAAATTCGCTCCAATTGACCGAGAAATATTAGTAGGAAAGATATTCTCTAGACCATAAAATTCTGCTAGGTCACGATAGTCATTGAGATAATTGAAAACAATGATGGAATTTTCAGCATCAAAATGAATCGCCTCTGATAAACATGAGCTTAAATGACTAATTTCTGGGAATGTTCGACAGAAATTATGTAGTTGCCATTCATCAATAAACTCACCACGAGTTTTACCTTCTCGGTTCAGACGCTCTTGTTTGACTAAAAATTGACTACCATCTGGTAAGCTGACTAATAGATTAAAGTTTTTGGCAGGTTTTAACTCAATTTGGCTCAATGACTGTTCTTCTGGACTACACAGTCCTTGGGAAATTAGATAGTTAAAAACATTTTGAGAACTTAAGAGAAATGGCATATTTTTCCAATAATGATAAAATGATTTATAATTGGCTTTTTGGTTGATATCAATGGTGTAAAAAGCACCATAAATAATTGGACTATCAATCAGTTCTTATGAATGAAGTAGTGAGGAACGAAATAGCATCAATAGCTGCCAGCATAAGTATAAACTCAAGGGCTTTACCCCCAACTTCTAAAATTTCCGAACGATATTCATATCGACCACCGAATACAGATTGCTCATCTGTACTTGTGATTTCATTAATAAACACTTCTGAATGAATGAGATGGAGATCAGCAATGATAATTCGTGCCATTTATTTTTATTTAATTTATTTAAGTGATTTGCCCAGAACTAGATGTTTTTAACAGGCTCTCCTGGTTGATTGGTAGATTTATTAACTTATTTTACTCACATAAATTACTTTTACCTTCATTCCCAAGAGAGCCGTTTAGCTCAGTCCTAAACTAAAAAATTATTAGTAGGAATTGGAGTGGCTGTAGGACTTAGCTAAGTAAGCAATATGACCAATGCCATATACATTAACGAAGGCTTCAGCCAGTTTTTCCAATGTGGATATATCACTTACATCGTTGTCATAACCACCACCATAGATAGAATTAGCATCGCTCATTTCATTGAGAAAGCTTTCGGAATCTTGGAACAATTCAGAACCAGTTGGTTGCAGTTCCGAGAGTTTAATACTTGCCATAATTTCCTCCTAGAAGACTTGTTCTCAGTCACTTGAACTTGTGAAGGTTTTGGAAACAAACACAAGCATATTAATAGCCGTAGCCGTTACTGTGGCTGTAGGACTTAGCTAAGTAAGCGATATGACCAATGCCATATACATTAACGAAGGCTTCAGCCAGTTTTTCCAATGTGG
>ERZ1034419.66-NODE-66-length-24984-cov-39.526134_pt1 | contig 24984 bp, 20 predicted proteins | sample MGYA00520531_ERZ1034419 | MGnify/ENA primary metagenome ERZ1034419 (study PRJEB33736, sample SAMEA104288485) | Azolla nilotica | place: Sudan | collected 1982 | study: EMG produced TPA metagenomics assembly of the PRJEB19522 data set (Is there foul play in the leaf... | reverse complement strand
CCAAGCCGCGGATCTATGCCTGCCCGCTGTACCCTACTTTTACCGCTTCAATCGCCGCTGATATACGGCGATCCTTCTTCTGACAAAGACTTATAGTATCGTTGCATTTTAACTTCAATTTCACCAGGGTCAGGGTGCATCATCTACCAGTTCTTCATCTACCCTTCTAGGGTATAGATATTATTGGCACTCTTACACCTTTTTCCTTAGAAATTAGTACAAATCTCAAAGCAGAAATTTTGCTTTTTGACTTGGCTTAAAAAGAAATTAATCCCAGTCCCAATATTTCATGAACCGACTGGTGATTGATAACGTTATGCTCTTGCGTAAGATATAGAATTTACATAAAAAGCCTACACAAAAGGACTTTCAAACCTGTTCCCTGTTACCTGCTAGAAGTTAATGTTGTCCTTCGAAAAAATATTTGACAATTAACAGACAATTTCTGCTGTCAGAATCACGTTCATAAACAAAATGATCTGCTACACGCCGAATAATCACCCATCCGTACCCATGATCTTGTAGATTATCTGGTTTTGGTTCAGGAACCTCATTCGGATCAAATGGTTTCCCATAATCCCAAATTCTCATCTCTAGTCTATCCATCCACAGACTCAATTCAATCTCTATAGTTGTTTCTGGGGGTAAAGACAAATGAGCATGACGAACAGCATTGGTAAATCCTTCTACCAATGCTAGGTTGAGGCGATAAAGTTGACTTTTTGACCAGCCTCGTTGAATTAAATATTGTAGAGAAAACTTTTCAAACCATTGTTGCACTTGGTTGAAGAACTTAAGATCGCTCTTCACCGTCAGATGGTCTTGCTGCACTATGGTAAGCATTGACCTTGACTAGAATATTAAGTAAGTGAGAAATGTCGCTATTCTTTCTTTCTTTTTTGGTGGGTTGAGATTCTGGAACAGATTTTATTTTACATCCAAAACTGAAAATTTAAGATAAAGTCTGGATTTTAACTTCTCCCTATTTTCTTATAAAAGCTGACGCGTTGACTTTCAAGAGCATATAAGTCAGAAGTATAAGCAGCTAATGGGCTGTATAGATTTTACGGCTAATCATCATTAGCCAGCTAACTTCGGTATATGCTCTTGAAACTCACAGGCATTACAGCACTTTGTGGAAACTGAATTAGAACAGTCCCAAAGTTAGAGATTTATCTAATGGCAACGCAGCGCCAATACCTAACCAGATAGTGACAATAGTACCAAACAAAAATACTGTTGTTGCTACTGGACGGCGGAAGGGGTTTTGGAATTTATTAACGTTCTCAATGAAGGGAACGAGAATCAGCCCCAAGGGGACGGAAGCCATAGCCAATACTCCTAAGAGTTTGTTAGGAAGTGAGCGTAAAATTTGGAAAACCGGATAAAGATACCACTCCGGCAGAATTTCTAAAGGAGTAGCAAAAGGATTAGCAGGTTCACCGGTCATTGAGGGATCTAGCACAGCTAGAGCCACAATACAAGCGAATGAACCCATAATCACGATGGGGAATACATAGAGCAAATCATTGGGCCAAGCAGGTTCACCATAGTAGTTGTGACCCATGCCTTTGGCTAGTTTAGCTCTTAACTGAGGATCGCTCAGATCCGGTTTTTTTTGCGTTGACATTTTGAAATGTGCTCTCCTGCTTAGGTTACGTTAAAGCATTTGTGAAAGCTATCAGCTATTTAGGTAAGCCCCATGCTTTGGCGTTTGGTGGTAAGCCACAAATTTGGTATGACACTAAGTTTCGCTTTGTTGGTTGAAGTAAGTGTCTATAGTCTTTAGGGCTTACAGCTTTCAGAGAAAAGTGTCTGTTTTTAACTTAAATATTACTAGTTCTAAGTTTAAAACAAACTACTTTGATCTGGAAACAGTTTTTACCTATTCACTGATAACTTTAGATTACAAAGGTCCAGAAATACCTTGCTTGCGGATCATCAAGAAGTGGAACAGCATGAATACTGCAATCAGCCAAGGTAGAACGAAGGTGTGGGCACTATAGTAGCGAGTTAGTGTAGCTTGACCGACACTAGAACCACCACGTAGTAAGTCAGAAATCAGAACACCAACTACTGGAATCGCTTCTGGTACACCACTAACAATTTTCACAGCCCAATAACCAACTTGATCCCAAGGCAGGGAGTAGCCAGTAACACCAAAGGAAACTGTGATGACAGCGAGAATGACACCGCTGACCCAAGTTAGTTCACGGGGCTTTTTGAAACCACCAGTTAGATAAACTCGGAAGACGTGCAGAATCATCATTAGCACCATCATGCTGGCAGACCAGCGGTGAATGGAGCGAATCAGCCAACCAAAGTTGACTTCATTCATGATGTACTGTACCGAGGAATAAGCTTCCGCTACTGTGGGCTTGTAGTAGAATGTCATTGCAAATCCAGTAGCAAACTGGATCAGGAAGCAAACTAGGGTAATTCCACCCAAGCAGTAAAAAATATTGACGTGGGGAGGTACGTACTTACTGGTTACATCTTCAGCGATCGCCTCAAGCTCTAAGCGTTCCTCAAACCAGTCATAAACGTTGGCCATACAATCTCAAGTTCCTAAAAATCAGTTGCGGTTGATATATCTCCCAATAGAAATTTTGGGATTTTCACAAAGAGTAGCTTTGTCGAAGAATCGTTAAGGTTTTCAGAAACTTAACATTCTGTAAATATGGAATATATTGCGATCTCTTTGCAAGCCAACGCTGAAAATGTTGGTGACAATGTAGATTTTATCGTTTCTGAGGACGGATATACTAACCATCTGTTGCTTAACAATTTAATGAGAGCAATACACCTCTTCTATAAAAAAAGTAACATAATCGAGAGATAGATTTCATCAAAAACGTGGTAAATGGTCAGTTCTAGGTAGTTTGGGTTGACATGGAATTGAAAATGGGGTTCATGAACAAACAGGTTTTCCGGTTGGGATTTTCATTACTTTTGGCTTTTTGTTTGGGTTTTGCCTCGCTTGTTTCACCTGCAATGGCTTTAAGAAAGGAGCAAAAGCTGGTTTCTGAGGTTTGGCGAATTGTTAATCGCTATTATCTGGATGAAACATTTAATCATCAAAACTGGGCTGATGTACGTCAACAGGCGCTAAAAAACCCGGTGCCAAATGACCAAGCAGCATACAGGGCTATTCAGAACATGCTAAAAAGCCTTGATGACCCTTTTACCAGGTTTTTAGACCCAGAGCAATACCGCAGTTTGCAAGTTAATACTTCTGGAGAACTGACCGGAGTCGGTTTACAAATTGCCCTCAATCCCCAGACGGGTGGATTGGAGGTAATTACACCTATAGAGGGTTCGCCCGCTGAGAAAGCAGGGTTAAGACCTCGTGATCGCATCTTGAAAATTGAAGGATTATCTACAGAAAATCTGACTCTTGATGAAGCTGCTACACGGATGCGCGGTCCCGTTGGTAGTCTTGTAACTCTCTTGATTTCACGAGAGGGAAAGGAAGACAAAGAAGTGATATTAGTGCGTGATCGCATAGAACTTAATCCTGTAGTAGCTGAATTGCGTTTATCCCCCCAAGGAAAACCCATTGGCTACTTACGCCTAACTCAATTTAATGCTAATGCGGCAATGAAGTTGGCACGGGCTATTAATAGCCTAGAAAAAAAAGGCGCAGTTGCCTACATTCTTGATTTGCGAAATAATCCTGGTGGGCTATTACAAGCCGGAATTGAAGTCGCCCGTCAGTGGTTAGATTCAGGCACAATTGTCTACACTGTCAATCGTCAAGGCATTCAGGGCAATTTTGAAGCCTTTGGCCCAGCGTTAACACAAGATCCCTTGGTGATTTTGGTCAATGAAGGAACTGCTAGTGCTAGTGAAATCCTTGCTGGTGCGCTACAAGACAATAAACGCGCCCAGTTAGTAGGTGAAACTACTTTTGGTAAAGGTCTAATTCAATCTTTATTTGAATTATCAGATGGTTCAGGTTTAGCAGTGACAATTGCCAAGTATGAAACTCCCAAGCACAGAGACATTAACAAATTGGGTATTAAACCAGACGAAGTAATTCCCCAACAACCAATTACACGGGAGCAAATTGGGACGGAAGCAGATAGTCAATATCAAGCTGCAATGGAACTGCTAACCAAAGATTCGGTTGTAGCTGGTTCGTAGTCAGTTACTCCCTTCCCAGTATGAAATTAGGGGTGTGGGATTCCACCTTACGCAGAAGCATTATCCCTGTACCCTATTACTATTTAGTGGGAAGGGAGTATGAGTTCAATAACTAAATTTTCAATGACCAATGACCAATGAGCAATAACTAATGATTCATGACTAATCGTTGATAAGCTTGGTCTATGATGCGTTTGCTTCGGAGGAAACCTATATTAGCACCAGGGCAAATGTATTGTAGGGTTTCTGGTGTAAAGCGATCGCACAAAGCTTGAGTGCTTTTAATTTGTCTTGGCCAGTGAAAAGTTTTTGCAGTGCGTAATGGTATCAGTTCACCTTGGAGGTTGGGGACTAAATGCCGTCCTGAAAAAAGAACTCCCCCAAATTCACGATAGTATAGACATGAGGAGCCTGGAGAATGGCCTGGTGTCCAGATAATTTGTGTGGTGGCATCAAGAGTGAATTCTTGACCAAAGGCAGTGACAGTTAAGCCAGGTAATAAATAAGCTTCTTGCTCTTGAATCAAAATCTCACAACCAAGAGCTTGCTGAATTTCTGCTGCTTTACCAATAGCACCGCGATGAGTAATAAATAACCAACGCACACCTGGTTGCTTTGGGTTAGTATGTTGCAGGCATTCCCAAAAATCCTCATTTATTTGCTCTGGGTCTGGGCAGTCGATGAGAATATTACCTTCACTTCTTACAATAAGATAAGAAGTCCCTCCTAGTGTATCTCGATTTGGTGGAAAGGCAAAAATTTTACTGATCCCCAAGTCGGTAGATAGTGCTTCTGTTGCCGTCCAAGTAGAAAGAATTTCTCTTACTGGCATTTGACTAGAAATTACAATCTGTGGGGGCTTAATTGTATAACTTGGTTGTTGAGGTGGAAGAGACATAAATCAAAGAATTTCAAAATCAAGAATTCTTATTTCGTCGCAGGTCTCTTTAATAACAGGAGTACCGCTACCTGAAGAGAATTAATTTTTGGGTGCAAGGCGTTTTTAATGTCCAGAATAACCTATATCCACCAGAGAAAAGGAGTTGAGGAGCTAAGACATCACTCAACCACAAGAAATTTTCGGGAAGAAAGAAAAACCTTTACGGTTTAACAGTCTTTCCCTAGACCCTACACCCTGTTTTCGGTCAACATTAGTGAACATAACATGGCACTTTGGTTTCTCCTCTTTATGGGGCTTACTTATCTCATAGTTCAGCTTAGTGTTTCTCACATTACCAGAACACCAGTTTGGTTACTGTGGCTGGTATTAATGACACCAGCATTTATCTTGATTGGTTGGACGCTGATCTATGGTGCAAAACAACCACCCCCACCAGCACTGATTATTTGGCCTTTATTTATCTGTCTGCTGTTATACTGGATATTATTTCAGTCGGGTCGTCAAATACCAAGAGATACCCAGACTCAACCCCAAGCTACAGGATCTCAATTGGCTAATCATTCTCACGCAGAACTATTACCTGTTCGTCCCATTGAACCAACAGAAGAAACTAATCTGCGAAGTTGTTTCCCTTGGTCTGTATACTATATTCAAAGTATTGAATATCGACCCCAAGCTGTGATTTGTCGGGGTCAGTTAAGAACTGGTGCTAGTCAGGCTTACCAGCAAATTAAAACTAATATTGAAGGGCAATTTGGCGATCGCTTCTTGGTGATATTTCAAGAAGGTATGGATGGTAAACCATTCTTTGTCCTCGTTCCTAATACTCAAGCTGGTAAACAAAATACAAGACGCGGTCTAGAAAATTTGACTCAAGTAGGAACGGCACTTTTTCTGCTGTTCCTGACTTTAATCACTACTACTTTGATGGGTTCGCAAATTGAGGGAGTGGAATTAACAAAACTCAAATCTGACTTCACTCTGCTTGCAAATGGTTTACCCTACGCTTTAGGGTTAATTACTATTTTGGGAATCCATGAACTTGGTCACTATTTTACAGCCCGATTCCATAAAATTCGCTCGACCTTGCCCTATTTTATTCCTGTACCTTTTCTCTTAGGAACTTTTGGTGCATTTATCCAAATACGAAGTCCAATCCCCAACCGCAAAGCTTTATTTGATGTGAGTATTGCCGGGCCAATTGCTGGTTTTATTGCTACTTTGCCGTTACTTTTATGGGGTTTGTCTCATTCTCAAGTAGTCTCTTTAAACGACAAAACGGGAATGTTAAATCCCAATGCCCTTAATCCTAAATATTCAATTTTATTAGCTTTACTTTCAAAGTTAGCCTTGGGTAGTGAACTAACCGCAAAATCCGCTCTTGATTTGCATCCCCTGGCAATAGCCGGATTTTTGGGTTTGATTGTGACAGCATTGAACTTGATGCCAGTAGGACAACTAGATGGTGGTCATATCGTTCATGCCATGTTTGGACAACGCACTGCAGTTGTTATTGGTCACATTGCTCGCTTGTTGTTATTATTATTGTCTTTTGTCCGGCAGGAATTTTTGTTGTGGGCAATTTTGTTATTATTTATTCCCTTAATTGATGGACCCACGCTCAACGATGTCACAGAACTAGACAACAAACGGGATGTTTTAGGTTTACTAGCAATAGCATTGTTATTGTTAATTGTATTGCCACTACCTGAAGTGATCGCTTGTGTATTACAGATTTAAAAGCTAAGGGGAGTTTATTGTTTTTCACCTTCCCCATTTCTCTCTATCTAAAATTGTGAGTTAGATTCAGATTAGTTAAATTGATTTGAGGTTAATGAAAATGACACAGGAATTAATAGACCTCAGAAATAGTATTTTAGAAAAGGGTTGTGCAGACAGACGCTTTAGCTATTGTAGATGAGTTCGAGGGAATGAGCAAAAAGGGGATCCTACGGCCAATTAAGTCTTTTCTAAAGGTGCTGCTAATACATTTGATTAAAAATCAAGTTGAGAAGGATTATTTACCTCGATTAGTTACTAGTTAATATGGAATAAATGGGAAGGATTAAGGATTGGATATTCAAAAAAATTTGGCGTTCCTAAATCTTTTTTTCTATATGTATTTTGGAACAAACTGGTAAGGGTTTAACAATGCTAAACCCCTACTTTCCAAAGTAAAAAGCGTTTAACCTGCGGTTGCCTGAACTGCATTAGCCGCTTCAGTAGATTTTATTGATGCAGCAGTGCTACCCATACGAATTTCGGAGGTGAAGGAAGCCATACTAAAGCCACCAAACCGCTTAAGGAGGCTTACCCGCATCCGCAAGTTGGGACTAGCAAACCATAGTCTTTCCTCAGACCACATGGTTTCATACTCAGTAATAAGAGTTAAAGCGCCATCTTCACCAATTTTGTAGGTTCCTGCTACGGGTGCTTTTTCTGCATAACCCATTTCTCGCAGTAACTTACCTTCACCGGGTTTATTTGCATCCGGTACTGTCACTAATACAGTACAACCTTCGTGTTTTTCTTCGTCCCATTCCATTGTTCCCTTCCAGGTAACTCTCGCACCACAGGAAGCCGCACTAGGATGAACTTCATACTGTTCACACAGTTTCACTACTTCTGGATGATCTGCGGTCAGCGTCTCAATTACGATGTCTGATTTACCATCTTCCGATTGCTTAAAGGCTAAATGGTGACTTGTACGGTGTGAAAACCATTTACCAGCACTTAACTCAAAAAATTCTTCAATATTCATGAATGAAATTATCCTGGATCAAAATACACAAAAATCCCACTTTTATTATTAAAAGGTAACAAGAAGCGTTTATCTTAAATTTGATTACCTATTTCCTCAAGTCTCTGAAGAGAAATCCTCGCGGATTCAGCAACGTGGGGATGACTATCTTTTTCTAGGTATTTCAACGCTGAGATGGTTTTGGGTGTGGGGAGATTACCCAAGGCTTCTGCAAGACGTTGGCGCACTAACCAATCCTTTGCTTGGGCGAAGCGGAGGATAGAATCTACAGATTCAATGGATTTAATTTCTCCTAAAGCCGAAATAGCCGCCTGTTGGATGACTACTTCTTTGCTATCTAGTGCTTGGATGAGGATATTGTATGCGCGAGAGTCTTTAATATTGCCTAAAGAAACAGCCGCACTAAATCTAACCAGCCAATCAGTATCTTCATAAAAGGCTCGTGATAGTGCTTCAACTGCTCTGTTATCACCCAAATATCCTAAAGCACCGGCAGCATCAGCACGGATAGCATAATCTGGGTCTGTTTCCAGAATTCTCACTAATATAGGATAACATTCTGATGTTTGTTTGATACCTAGAGCAAATATGGCCATGGAACGTAGTTGCAGAGATTCATCATTTAATACCTTTTTAATCAAAGGTACTGCCTCTTCTGCTGATATATGGTGTAAGCTGGCAAGAGCTACCATGCGATCGCGCAAATTTGGACTTTCTAACTGAGTAGAAATTGCCTCTAAGCTGGGAGCAGTCATTATATTTTAAATCACATTCTTTACTTATCTTTACTTTAACTGATTTACAGTAGGTCCTACACGCCATATCTCACACCCAGACTCAACAAACAAAAAAGTGATTTATTGATATCTTTCTTAAGTCTCATACCTATGTATTCAAGTTGGTAGCCAAACGTAACATTGAAACTGTATCTCAGGGATGACGAGAACACTGAAGGCTAAACGTAGGGTTAAAAGGTACGAATTTAGATTACAGGGTCAAACTTTCAGGAGAATCACAATGGTTCAACTTAGCGAACGTCCAGGGGTTAAAAAAATCGCCAGCTTGCAAGATAAATTCATCTATGAAGTTGGTACAATCTACGATGCAGAAAATCGCTTTTTAGAAGCACAGCAGGTGATGTTGCAATGTTGTCAAAACAATCAGTTTAAGTCTTTAATTGAGACACACATAGGCGAAACTGAACAGCAAATTAGGAACTTGGAGCAGGTTTTTAGTACCTTCGGACAGCAGCCACTACGGGTAACTTGTGATGCTGCTGCTGGTGTGATTAGCGATGGTCAAAAACTCATGCTACTGGCTGCTGATAATCCCACAATCTTGGACTTGGGTTTAATAGGAGGACAGTCAAAAGTTGAGCATTTCGAGATTGCTTGCTATCGTGGCTTGATCAAAGGTGCTGAAGAGATGGGACAACGAGAAGTAGTGCAGTTGCTACAACAAAACCTACAACAAGAAGAACAGACAGCACAAAAATTAGAGCAGTTGCTACCACAGTTGCTTCAAGAAACAAAATCTGGAGATGGTAAAACTACTGCGAAATCTCGCTAATTTATAGCCTATTGTATGGAATTGACATACTCCCCGCCGTAAAACGGACGGGGATTCTTTTTCATGGTTCATAGAACCCACATCCTGCACTTCAGTTTGTAACATATATACCGATATTAGCACTACCTATAAGCGTTAAATAAAAATACTTAATTATCTTGGTAATTAATACAGGCATTTTTACAAAAATTGCTAAGGGCTGATGTGAAGCTTGGTGTAAGACTCCTACGTCGTCACGCAAGCCATAACCATAAATGCATAAGGTATTGACAGACTCATAGTCTATCAAGTTAGAGGTGAACTGATGGAAAATTAGGAGTTAATTACAAATTATCAAAACTCTTCTGGGAGATTTATTTTAGCAACTAATATTTTAGATACTAGAGAGTTAGAAGCCCCAGAAATACTTAAAACCTATAAACAGCAGCAATCTTCAGAACGAGGATTTAGATTTACCAAAGACCCTTTATTTTCTCCAGATAGTCTTTTTGTAAAAAATCCCGAAAGAGTAGAGACAATGATGATGTTAATGGCATTGTATCTTTTGGTTTATAATCTAGGATATAGGCAACTAAGAAGCTCTTTAAAAACTGAAAAATCTACAGTTAAAAATCAACTAAATAAACCAACAGAATCTCCTAATTTGCGTTGGATATTTCAGAGCCAGTGCGTTGGGCGGCTTCCCGGACTTGAAGCAACTGGCGTATGTTTCTAAGAAATTCATTTCCTGATGATATAAAGAGTCAAACGAATTATTAACTTGATTAATGAACGTTATCAACTATTGCAATTTCCTCCTATTTATTGTCAAGAAGATTATTTTTTAATCGCCTGAAAATCTCTAATACATAATTAGAGATTCTTTGATATTTTTAATTTTATAAAATTCAAATTAAATATTCCTATTTAACTAGCTTTTACAAAGAAATATTAAAGCCGGTGATTTTTAAATGCATAATTTATTTTCTTGAATATTACTTATCTGTCCAAGTTATTATATTGAATTTCCTTCGGTTATAGTTTTAGGTTACTACTAATTAAAGTGCGAAATTTGGGTTATAAATGAATGTTTATACTCTAAACACTATGCTAATTCCGCTGATTTTAAATCAGCAATTTCTAACTGTATTGTCACTGCAAACACTGACAAACAAGAAAAGCTAGATAGCTTATTGACTCTCAATTTTCAGACATTTAAAAAAGTCCAGGCTTTAGCCGTTTAGAGTATAGCTGGGACATTTGGTAAAGAATCTATCCTTTCTTGTGCTGAAAGTCCTAATGACGAAGCGGATTTGGGTTGAATTTTCTGCTGCTGCTTCTTGATTGGCGTATCATCTTGAGGATTCCAAGCTGCGGCTTTTTGCACTCGCTGGTAAACCATACTCTTTATTACTTGCTGCTAGATGAATAATTTCTTGCGCAGATAAATTCAGTATAAACGCGTGGTTCCTCTGCTGCCAAATTCTTGAAGGAGCATAAAATTTCAAACACCCGTCCATCAGCAAAACATTGTCCTAAAATTTCGGAAGTGACAAACCAGGACATCCAATCAGTAAAAGCTGGATATAAAGTTTCTAGTAATGGAAACAGGTTGTCTTGTTGAGCATCAGATAAGAGTCGAAAGTTAAATTCTATCACTTTAAGGAAATGCCATGAACCGTTTGAAGCTAAAATTTTTTTGTTTAAGTAAAGTAATAATTAGCTCAAAATAATATTCGGGAAAATAATTCTTCATCGACATAGAAGCCAATATGGCATGAGCACATTCTTACATCTGTATTTCTTAACCCGCAGTTATAGGTTGTTGAATAGCTTCTTCAATAATCTTTGGATTGACATTATCAAATGCTTCGTTTGCTATTTGTATCGCTCGTAATAAACTCTACTGTTCATTAGCGGATACATTTAACACCATTTCTTGTAAGAGCATGAGAAAATACCATCCTCCTCCTAATCCTAAAAACTTTTCTTGGTTGAGTAACTCAGCAAGAAAATCAAAATATTCTGCATAAATTTGAGCATCTGATAAGGTGGTTTTAAGAAAATAAAAGCATTCTCTCAAGAGCGTGGCATCACTTGATGCAATTGCTTTATTAATAGTTTCTTTATTATTTCTAAATTCATGATTTTCTACCCATACTAGCCACTAATATATAATCAAGTTAAAATAACTATTATTTATACTTGAATAAGTAAATCAATATTAATAATTAAAAATTTTTATAAGAATGATTATAGTTTAAAGGTTAACTAAGAAATTACTTTTCTTTTGATAAAGGCAAATGAAACATTTTTGCTATGACATCAAAACTATTCGTTTTTATCCGTCGAACTTGCTTCAAACCTATAAATTTATAGCTTTTCATAAAGGACTTTTATACAGAAAAGCTTGAATACCTTGTTAGATCAGAGAAAATGATTTTCTGCCCGTAATTCTTTAACTTCTGATTGTAATTGCTCTATTAAGTTCAGTAATACCTCTACTGTATGATGTGATGTATGGATTCTTCTGCAATCGCTTTTAGCTCGGTGGTTTGCAGCAAATTGGATACTGAAAAGTCATTTGAAATAAGCTTTTGCATCATGTGTTCTATTTTATGACACTGTGTGTACCTCGCTTCAGTTATTTCCCTGTGTTACCCCTACTTATTGAGCCGATACCAAATCTTGCTCTTTTGTTCCGTTTAATAGTTTGGCTTCTCTAATTATCATACCTGTATTTTCTCAAGAAATATTGCAGATAAAATCATAAACAAATAAAAAACCGTCCTCTAAGGTTGCGGCTTTAAAACCAATCTTCCGGTAAACCCCTTGCAAATTAGGTTTGCAAGGGGTTAGTTCCAATACGGTTCAGATCAGCCTCTTTCTCTTCCTCTACTTCCCCTGCCTGCCTAAACAGATAATTTTCCTTAACTGAATCGTATTGGGGTTAGTTCTACAAACTAGGTGGCAAAATCAAATTATCAATTTGATGAATAACGCCGTTGCTGGCTGGAATATCTGCCTTAATTACTTTAGCGTCATTGACGAATACACCTTCAGATGGATTGACTTTAATACTAATTGGATCACCTTGCAGACTAGTGACTTGACCAGATTTTAAATCACCGGAAAGGACTTTACCAGCTACTACATGATAAGTGAAAACTTTGACCAATACTTCTTTGTTTTCTGGCTTTAACAAATCTTGCACTGCATCTTGGGGTAATTTGGCAAAAGCTGCATCAGTGGGAGCAAAAATTGTGAACGGTCCGGTTCCTTGCAAAACTTCTGTAAGTCCAGCTGCTTGTAAGGCTTTGATGAGGGTTTTAAAAGAACCTGCTGATTCAGCTACTTCTATGAGGTTTTTGCTTGATGTTGCCCCTGCCGGTGGTTGTGTTGGTTCAGGTGCTGTTATTTCAGGTTTTTGATTTTCTGGAGTGCTTGGTGTTTTTGTTGGTGGCTTAACGGGTAGGGTTTCGCTGGGTGCAGTGCGTCTGTTATAGGGAGGTTCGTTGAAAATACTCGGGTTAGGGTTAAGTATGCTACCGCCGCTGGATTGTGCTACCTGTGTTTTAGTTTTATTGTTGCCCTTTTCTGTTGCTAAAGCCTGTTCACCAGAGATGGAATGAGAATTTGCTTGAATACCTTGATCCCGATTATAGGGAGCTTCTTGGAAAATATGGGGATGAGGATTGAGGACTTCTTTTGCTTGAGATGGTAAAGTGATCAAGAGACTGACGCTAGTTACTCCTAGTATCCCGGCGATTTGGGTCAATAATGTGTCGTAATTAGCCTTCATAAATTCTGTTTTTCTAGATTTTTCACAAGCTACATGAAAACTTATAACATTTTGCTAACCTAAAATATAACTGCAACAGGAAGTAAGATTTTTTCGGCAAAAATTAGACGTTGCTGTCAAGATAAAATTTGAAAGATTTATTGCTCTCAATTATCACCTTCAGATTTTAAACCGCAGAGCATCTGAAAATATCTAGATTTTTGAATTTATTATCATATCGAACCTGAAAAAGTGTTGGAGTTTTAATCGTAAGCTGTTACGCAGCTAAATTTAATAGTTTGTAGCCTATAGTCCTTGTAGAAATTCTTTTGGGCAAAAGAAGTAAATGCGTAACTGCTTATCAAGGCTTACTTCTGGCATCTTCTCTACCTTGAATAACCTTAAAAGTCATTTTTACAAGATTTAAAAGTCCAGCATGGCCAAAATCACCATAATAAAAGGCGTTGCCAACCTCAATCAGCAACGCCTAATTTTCAGGAATTAACTACTCAGCCCAAGCGATTAACCTGGGTTCATAAGGAGTAGAAAGGTATTGGTTTTGTGGTAAGACTCGCAAAGATAAACCTTGCAAACCAGAGGTGGTGTAAGTGATGTCGGCTCTATAAACACTTAAACCTTGGCTATCCTGTCCTTGATAATCCATTACCACAGGTACAGCGTTAACAATTTCGCCATTAGCATCAATGGAACCCTGATATAATTCCACGCGCACATCATCATTTATTAAAGTGGCTAAATCAACCTTAGCTTTCACTGCCACAGTTTGATTAACCTCAATTTCTGAGGCTGCGGATACATCAATATCTTTGATTTTGATGTTAAACCAGTGTTCACCTAATTTTGCTTTCCACGCTGCTAATTCTTTTGCTGGGGCGTAGTTATCAACTGTGAGGGTATGATAGCGATCGCTCGCTGGGAAATAAGCCCTCTGTGCATATTCCCGTACCATCCGGGCTGTGTTAAAGAAAGGACAATTCAAACGAATTGCATCTTTCATTTTATCCACCCATTGACGAGGTAAACCATCCCCATCACGGTGATCATAGAATAGGGGTACAACTTCCTTCTCTAGCAACTCATAGAGAGCGTTAGCTTCTACCTCATCCTGATAATTAGGATCTTCGTAATTCTCACCATGTCCTATAGCCCAACCAGTGCGGACATAATCAGCTTCATCCCACCAGCCATCGAGTACGCTTAAATTAGGCAGTCCATTCATAGCTGCCTTCATGCCACTAGTACCAGAAGCTTCACGGGGACGACGGGGAGTATTTAACCATATATCACAACCTGCTACCATCAGACGGGCAATGTGAATATCGTAATTAGGAACAAACACCACCTGTTTTTCCAGGTGTTGTTCGCGGATAAAATGATTGATATCCCGAATCAATTCCTTACCGGGAATATCTTTAGGGTGTGCTTTTCCAGCAATTACAAATTGCACCTTGCGGTGTTTATTCCCCAATAAAATCCGCTTAATTCTCTCCAAATCACGCATCCATAAAGTAGCGCGTTTGTAGGTAGCAAAACGACGAGCAAAACCAATGGTCAGAACATTGGGATCGAGAACTTCTTGAGCTTGGGCAATCTCAGAAGCAGAAGTACCGCGAGCGCGCAAATGCTTCACCAAATGCTCCCGGACATATAGAATCATATCCAATCGGCAGCGTTCGTGATTACGCCATAACTCTTCATCAGGAATAGAATCCATCCGTTCCCATAACTGACTATCTGGTGCTGCTGATGACCAGTTGGGTCCAAGATAGCGATCGTACAACTCTTGAGTTGATTTAGCCACACAACTGCGAGCATGAACACCATTGGTAATTGCCGCAATTGGTACTTCTTCAACTGGTACCTTCTTCCACAAACCCTGGAACATTTGCCGCGATACCACACCGTGCAATTGTGCCACACCATTAGAAAATGTTGCCATCTTCAGAGCCAGCACCGCCATACTGAAAGGACCAGATAAATCCCCCGTATTTTCTCGTCCCAGTCCCAAGAATTGTTCTTTAGGCAAACTAAAGATATCTGCGTAGTAACCCAGATAATACAAAATCTTATCAGGAGCAAACAAATCAATACCTGCTGGTACAGGGGTGTGGGTAGTAAAAATATTACTAGAAGCCACTACCTGTCTAGCTTGAGCATAACTCAAACCCTCTTCCTGAATCAGAATACGGATGCGTTCTAAAGCCGAGAAAGCCGCATGACCTTCATTCATGTGGTAAGCAGTAACCTCATACCCCAACGCTTTCAACATCTGGACACCACCAATACCCAGCATAATTTCCTGGTGGATACGCATATCAATATCACCACCATACAACTGATCAGTAATGTCGTGGTCGTAAGCCTTGTTCGGTTCAATGTTGGTGTCCAGCATATATAGCGGCACTGTTCCCACCTGCACACGCCACACCCTAGCGTATACCTTGCGTCCTGGATAATCTACCCCAATCCGCAGCTCAGAGCCATCAGGATTACGCTCCAAATGCAAGGGCATATTATAAAAATCGTTGATCGGGTAGCGTTCCTGTTGCCAACCATCAGCATTAAGATACTGGGCAAAGTAACCTTGTTGATATAACAAGCCCACACCAACTAGAGGTAATCCCAAATCACTCGCAGATTTCAGGTGATCCCCGGCTAGTACACCTAGACCACCTGAATAAACAGGTAGACAATCTACCAGTCCAAACTCAGCGGAAAAATAAGCATAACATTCCTTTTGTTTCTGACCGCGTTGTTTGTAATACCAAGTGCGCTCTTGCAAATAATCCTCTAATTGACGAGCAGCACGATCCATTTGTGCCAGGAAGCCTTCATCTTCTACAACTTCCAATAATCGCCCTTGGCTAATAGTACCCAGCATTAACACCGGGTTATGATGGCTAGATTCCCATAAATCAGGGTCTAATCGACGAAATAAGTCTTTACTCTCAACATTCCAATCAAAGTGCAGATTGTATGCTAGTTTCCGCAGTGGTTCTAGTCTTTGGGGTATACAAGGAGAAACGTTAAAAGTGCGAATTGGCTGCATAGTTTGACAAAAGTTCAAATTCATATATGGTTATTGTTTACTGTCTTTACCCAATGTTGCCAATTCTTTATACTAAATTTGTGAGTTTTTGATGACTTTGTTAAGCATTGAGAATAATTCTCTCACTCTTTGCTAGACTTTACACCACAAAAAGTTATCGGTCTATGGGTTTCTTTCACTAATTTCCTACCATGAGTAATTAAGGAAGTACACAATTTAGTGACCAAAGATATACAAAAAGAGAATTTTACTAGTGACTACTGATGGCTATTAGCGCACATTATGATGCTATGTACATCTATAGCACTAACATAAAAGATTTAATTATTTCTTAATAAGTTAATTATTATATCTAGTTAGGAATCTAGTTAGGAAGGAAAAACTCGTGTAATTGCTATTTATATGGGCATAAACAGCTAAAACTTGTCCAACTCAACAGTTCAGCAAGAAATTTTCACAACTAACTCTTAGGAGAGGTCAGTGCTTGCGCGATTACACTCAGCTTTGCAAGAATTCGGCAAAAATTAATATTATGCTTTATGCTCAAAAACAAATTAAAATGCCATCAATTATGCACCTACAGAAGGCTGATCATGGGGATTATGTGGCATAGTTAGAGCCAGCGCAGCCGCAAAAGCCATCTCAGCAGCGACTTGATAAGCAAGTTTGATATTTGATGAAGCATCCCTATCTTTAACAGAACGGTAATTTTTCTGTCCGAGTGACTCTTTTTTGACCTCACCTGCCACAATAGAACGGTTTAGAATAATCAAAGCATCTAAGTCTTCTGAGTCATAATTAGTTTGCAGAAGTTTACGGATCTGGTTTTGTGCCATAACGCTCAAATAGCCAGTAGTTAAAGCTTGCTGCACAATTTCTTTAATTGCCATCATAAGCCAACCCTGTGTGTCAGTTAAAAGGGATATTTTACTCTGTAAGTTCGTTCTTGTCTTGTAAAATTTTCTAACCAAGAAAACGAACGAATTTGGAAATCTGCCTGTCAGTGGGTAAGCGATTTTCCCAGATGGCCATATCTAGCGGGAGCGAAGTCATTAGCTGATAGCTGAATGCTTAAGAAAGTCTTTATTTTCATGGCTCCTAGGATACGTCGTTCATGATGGCTACTTACAGAAATTAGACATATATGAAAACTTCCCTTATATCAATTATTACAGATACAAATCCTAGAGAATCGACGGATTTTTCCGAGAAAGTTGTCTATTAAAAATAAAGTATGTTATGGTTAAATTCAATTATTAACTATAAGCCGCTAATGTTATTAAAAGCGTGATTTTGTTAGCCTGTAAGTCATTTGTGTGCGACATGATTAGAGCCACTTACTCTGGAAATTCCTTGTCAGAAAGCCGTCATAGCTGTCGGGGAAGTCCTTACTTGTTTGCACCTATGGTAAACTTTAATATCATGGCAGAAGTTGGTGACACTCCACCCTAGTTTTTATACTAACAAATACTAAATTACAATCCAACAAAAATTACATGGCACGTTAAGTAAAAAGGTGAATGTAGTTCTAGAAGACCTTAATTACTAAATGTATTTTTGTTGTTAAATAGCCTATTGATATTAGTTGGTTGCAAAAGTACCAAAACCGTCTGATAGAAAGTATTTAACGGAAACATAACTGTATCAATAGTTGCATAAAAAGCTTTTCAAGTTTTGTCGATGTACTCTTATCGTTTCATGCTTGCTGACCATTACTAGGCTAGTACCGCAGGGCGAAAGTCAAAATGAATACGGTGTGAGCTTTTCAGAGATAATGAATACGGTGTGAGCTTTTCAGAGATTTGGAATCAGAGATTTGGAATGGTTGGTTTATTTACGCCAATCTGTACTATGTAGTTAAAGCAGATTGCAGATCAATGAGGTACAGAATCTAAATTGAAACCAAGACAGCAAGAGAGTTTTACTCCTGACTCCTGACTTCTGACTTATGCTGTATATCATGTCTGTTTGGATACTTATCATATCTATCAGGTCTGGTAATGGGGAAAAATCAATTAGTAGCTATTACACCTGTCTTATAAGTAATTAGCTCGACTTGATATTACGTATCTGGCTTCCTCAACTCTTTGAAAAAGAGAAACCAGTGCATTCTAGCTGGATTTCTTTGCTTTCAGCTTGGTGTAGATAGAGCTTTTGGAATGGATACAAGAGTCATTTAATGCAGGTTAATAGCTATTAAATGAACGCTGGGAAAAATTATTGATTTCAGGGATTGAGACGACTTAGGACTGTCGTTGAACTAGCCTATTGGCTTCATGCTGAATGCTAACTAATTAACTGCATCTTAGTGAAGATACCACAAGCAAAGATACAAAGGTAGATCAATTTTTAACCTTGTCCAAAACAATTTATTGGAGATATTTTGAGCCATGATTAGCCAGCAATATTCAGCCAAATTAGAACGATTCCAAGAACTTTTCATAACTACCTTATTAGGAGATATTCCTACCATTGCTTTAGGTCCCCATTTGAGAAGGTTGCTATATCGGCGTATTTTTGCGTCTATGGGTGAAAAAGTCTACATTCAGCATGGTGCGGAATTTATCTGTACTGCTTATATTGAAATAGGTAATGGGGTACACATATTTAAAAATGTCCGTCTAGATGCCAAAGGACACCCAAGCAATAGAATTTATCTAGGAAATGGAGTGGCTATTGAACGCAATGTGGATATAGGCGCTATGGATGATACTTACATCCATATTGATGATGATACTTTCATTGCTCCTAACGTCTGTATTGCAGGTCCAGGGGATATCAGAATTGGCAAGCAATGTATGATTGCATCTCATACAGGTATATATGCTAACAGTCATATTTTTACAGACCCATTATTACCGATAAGACATCAAGGTGTAACTTGTCAAGGAATTGTTATTGAAGATGATTGTTGGTTAGGACATGGAGTAACTGTATTAGATGGTGTAACTATTGGTAAGGGTAGTGTCGTTGGTGCAGGAGCAGTTGTCAATAAAGATATTCCTCCTTACTCTGTTGCAGTGGGTACACCTGCAAGAGTGATCAAAAACCGAAATGCTAAGGATTTGGTGGAAAAAATTAGGGTGTAGGGAGGGGTGATCAAAGGGGTAGGGGAGATGAGGAAGATGAGGAAGATGAGGAAGATAAAGGAAATATTTTCTTCTACAAAAGTCCTGAACTCCTGCCTTGAAACATCCCTCCAAAAAAGAACCAGATGTGGGTAAGATAGAAAAGCTATCTTTTCCGCGTAGCTGTTTGCTGAGAACTTTTTTGTCATACCCCTGGGAGATATTTCTATGGTGACTTTAAAAATCGCTGTTTATATTGTTGTTGCTTTCTTCGTAGGAGTTTTTGTGTTTGGATTTCTATCAAATGACCCGGCTCGCAACCCTGGCCGTCGGGATCTAGAATAAGAATACAAGACATTATCTGTAACTGCTGGAAGGCGGAAGACACTAAACGCCCGAAACCTGGCGACTAATCTGGAACGATGATACAGTGTGCTCCTCTTGGGGGCTTACTGCAAATTAGCAGAAGGCGAAAGTCGGAAGGCAAATGTGTAATCAAGTCCTTCCAGCTGAATATCTGCCTTTTAGTTAGCTTGATTTTCCTAAGATATGCTTCATCCAGTTTTGCAGCCTGACTCACCCCCGATTGTTGAATATATAAAACCAGCCCAGTCTCTTTCTTCTGCTTCAGTTGTAGAGGCTGAAACTGGTATGCAAAAACTGGGAAATTCAAGAAATACTGATATTTCTCAAGGTCTACCAACTCCTACGAGAGCTCCTAAAAAGGCTAATGAAAATGACTCAGGAGTTGCTGAACCCTTATCTTTGTCACCTCAGTCGGAGAATATACCTCCAGAATTTTCTCCTCAACAGACTGGGGGGAATGCCGCTGTTTTAGGAACGGGTTTAGAAGTTGGTTATCCCCAGGCCAAATATGTTGTGGCTGAAAAAACAACAGATGCTAGTTCAGCATCACTTTCTGGAGAAGTTGTCAATACAAATAATTTAAACAATATATGGTTGTCTGAGTCGCCAGTTGTTATTAAAACATCAGTCCCAGTACAACATAAAAATTATGTAAATTTACATAAATCAGGGGATATAATTAATCTTATTGATGAGACAGAAACGGCACAAAATCCCCCAAGTTTTTTGCCAGTTCAAAATATTATTGAGTTTAAGCCGCGTAGTGCTAATAACCAACCGTCAACTTCTACTACTGTAGAATTTCCACCAGCCCCAGAACCTATTTCTCCAAATAATCAACCGTCTGGAAATACTCCACAAGTCAGACAACGAGTTGTGGAGGTGATTGCTGATCGCCAAGAATATGATGAACAAAGACGAACTGTTACGGCTGCAGGTAATGTGGTGGTGCGATTTGATGGGGCGGTAGTAGATGCTGATAGATTGCAGGTAAATTTGGATAATTTGATTGCGGTGGGAGAAGGTAATGTTGCTTTAACCAGGGGGAATCAGGTATTAAGGGGACAACGTTTTAGCTATAATTTTATCCAAGATAATGGGGATTTGGAAAATGGCAGGGGAGAAATTTACGTTCCCACAACTCAAGCAGATTTGGCTTTTTCACCCTCTGCAACCACAGATACTACTGCTGGTGGTGTACCTAGTCGCCCACCGAGTGACCGTATTCGCGCTAATCAACCTGTAAGTAATGTCAACAGTCCCGGAGGGATTAATGTTACTATTGGTGGTCAAGCAGATGCGAGAAATATTCCCCCACCAAAAACAGGTGGTGTTGTCAAACGGTTGCGATTTGAAGCCCAACGCATTGACTTTTATCCCAATGGTTGGCAAGCTGAGGATGTACGAATTACTAATGATCCTTTCTCACCACCTGAATTAGAATTACGGGCTTCTAAGGTGACTATGATACGAGAAGCGCCTTTGGTAGACCGTGTTAATACACAGCGTCAACGTTTAGTATTTGACCGGAATTTTACTTTACCAATTCCCATTGATAACCAAAAAATTGACCGTCGGGAACGGGATGTGAATCCATTCATTATCTCTCCGGGATTTGATGGTAGCAAGCGGGGTGGTTTTTTTGTTGAACGTAATTTTTCAGCTATAAATAATGATCAGACTCGCTGGAGCATTACACCTCAGTTTTTTGTGCAGAAGGCTTTTGAGGGTAGTGGTAATGTTGCAGATTTGTTTGGTGTAAAAACTAAGTTGAATTCTGTTTTAGGTCCCAAAACTACTGTTGAAGGCAAGGGAGAATTAACAAGTCTCGATTTTAACAAAGTAGAAAATAATTTACGGGGGAGTTTGCGGTTGCGTCAGGCTTTGGGTGAAGTAAATCCCCACACATTGAATCTAGAATATAGTTACCGCGATCGCCTTTACAATGGTACTCTCGGCTTTCAAACTGTTCAGAGTAGTTTCGGTGGAGTGATTACTTCCCCAATTATTCCCTTAGGTAAAAGTGGGATTAATCTCAGCTATCAAGCAGGTGCTCAGTATATATATGCTAATACGGATTGCCAAGACTTACTAGAGCCTCAGCGCAAGAATGACCGCATTTCTCTAGGTCGCTTACAAGGAAGTGCGTCTCTGAGTAAGGGTTTTTTACTGTGGCAAGGAAAACTATTACCACCAACTCCCACGGAAGGATTAAAATATTCACCTAATCCAGTTGTACCTTATTTGCAAGCGATCACAGGTGTAACTGGTACTACAAGTTATTACACTAGTGGCGATAATCAAAGTACCTTAACTGGTACAATCGGTTTAGTTGGGCAGCTTGGTCATTTTTCTCGACCATTTTTAGATTACACAGCTTTTAATATTAGTTATTCCCAAGGCTTCAACAGCGGATTATCACCCTTTTTGTTTGATCGCTCCGTAGATAATAAAGTTATAAGTGCTGGGATTTCACAGCAAATATATGGCCCATTTCGCTTAGGGTTGCAAACATCTATTAACCTCGATACAGGACAAGAAAGCAGCACAGACTACACTGTAGAGTATAATCGCCGCACCTACGGAATTATTTTGCGTTACAATCCAGTGTTGGAATTAGGAGGATTTACCATCCGTATTAGTGATTTTAACTGGACAGGTGGTACTGATCCATTTTCTTCAGACGAAGTTAAGCCAGTTGTGGGTGGTGTGCGTCAGGATAATTAGGTGACAGGTGACAGTAATAACTGTTAACTGTTAACTTATAACTGAATTTAACGGTACTGAATTTAACGGTAAGGTGACAGTAAATGTCGTTCCCATACCCTCTTGACTGCTGATATTAATTTCACCATTGTGAGCATCCACACATCTTTTTACAATTACCAGGCCGAGTCCGTTACCATGAATTGATTGGACATTTGAGGCTCGAAAAAAAGAATCAAAAATCTTATTTTGGTCTAATTTGGGAATACCAATTCCTTGGTCTTGAATTTCAAAAATTGCTACTCCTGTTGTTAAATCACAAGATAGGTTAAACTGAATTTCACTACCAGTATGAGAATATTTAACAGCGTTAGAAAGTAAATTTATGAATAAATAATGTAATAATCTTTCATTCATCATAGCATCTGTATGATGGCTATTACAATTAAAAATAATTTTATGAGAGCTGTTTTTAATAATAGTAAATTCCTCAATTAAATCTCGGCAAAAATTATCTAATTTAATTGATACAGGATTATAACCCAGGTAATCTGCCTCAGCTTTACCCATGAATAATACGTCTTCCATGAGTTTTTCCATTGATTGAACAGCATCATAAATACGGGTAAAATAAGTATTTTTTTTAGTCTCAGTTAAATCCTTGCCTTGAATCTCTATTAGTTCTACCGCTGTTTGAATCATTGCCAAAGGATTACGAAATTCATGGGAAACTGTAGCAATAAATAGAGAGTTGAGACGATTTATTTCTTGTTCTTTTTTTAAAGCTTGTTCCAGATATTCTTTGTGACGGCGTTCGCTGAGATCCCAAAAAACCACTACTGCACCACTAATTTCATTATTTAGTTTGAATGGTAAAGCACTATGGCCGATTGGTATTCTTTTTCCGTTTTTATTAATTAAAGAATTAAATTCCCCTAAATGAACAACCTGTTGCTGCTGTAAAACATTAGCAATAGGATTTTCTGTAATTTCTTCAGTCACATCATCAATGATTTTGAGAATATCTGAGATATTATATCCCAAAGCTTCTTCCTGTTTCCAACCAGTTAAGTTCTCTGCTACAGGATTCATAAATGTCACCATTCCCTGCTCATTTATAGCAACTACCGCATCATTCATGCAATTTAACAGGGTTGCTAACTGGTTTCTATTTTCCCGTAATTCGCGTTTTAATTTGTGTTGTGACAGAGCTATTTCAATAGCTATACGTAAGTCTGTCATGGTGAATGGTTTGACAACATAACCAAAAGGCTGAGTAATTTTGGCACGTTTTAAAGTCTGGTCATCTCCATAAGCAGTGAGAAAAATTATGGGTATATCTAAGTTTTCACGAATATTACCAGCAGCAGTAATTCCATCCATTTCTCCTTTGAGGATAATATCCATTAAGACTAATCCTGGCTGAGTTTCTAATGCTTTAGAGATGGCAGCTTTACCAGAAGAAGCTGTACCTGTAACAATATAACCTAATTGATGTAATTGGTTAGAAATAGTTCTAGCCACAATGATTTCGTCTTCAACCACTAAAATTTTAGCTTGCTCCATTTGCTATTAAGTTATCCAAAGTTAACTGTGGAAATTGAATGTGGAATAATGTTCTGTGATTACGTCCTACAATAATATTACCTTCTAGTTGTTCTGTAACCAAATCATAAACTAATGACAGCCACAAAAAATTATTATTTTTCCAATCTAAGCCATTTAGCAAGCCGATACCATTATCTTGAACAGCTAATTGAATATAGTTATTTATGTTATGTTAACTAATATTAATCATACCTTTCTGTTTATTAGAGAAAGCGTGCTTGAGAGCATTGGAGATTAATTAATTAACCACTAAACCACAAGCAAGAGCTTGATCAACATTTAAGCTGACTACATCTATATTAGTTTGGAGGCTGATCTGACCGGGAACTATCTGATAGGAAATGAGCAGACCCGAAACCAAATTATTAATGTCGAATGCGTTATGGAATAGTTCGCATCAATTTTTCTAGTTCAATTTGAGCATTTAGCACCTGTTCACTTTGTTTGTGTGCTGTAATATCTTTACCAATACCGAGAATTTGACCATTGGGAAGGTAGATATTAGTCCAAGATGTATCTAGTATAGAACCATCCTGCAACTGACATTTAAGGTCATTCCACAGTGGTTGTCCAAACTTCATCAGGTCAATCATACACTGACGATATTCAGTTTTAGGGTTTAGTTTTACTAAAAAATCATGAGTTTGGAAATCCTTTAGATAATACTTCTGGAATAGAAGTGAAGTTTAAAACTGAATCTTTTGACATCAAATTAAATCAACCACCCAGTTCAGGATGTCAATTTTTCGGGACTGTGAGAATTGATGGAAAAACAGAATTGTTAACTGTTACATTCCACAATTTAGATGGTGAGAAAATAGGGAGCATCCACTATTGGAAGATACACAAGCTTTAGGAGAATATAAGGATCAAAAAGTGTGGATTAGCAACCATGAACCAGGATAAAGAAGAACGGCTTAAAGCCTGCTTAGAAGAATTGGCAACATTGTTATATGAAGAAGCAGAGAAAAGTCAGATAACAGACCTGGAAGGCATAGAAAAAACAGTAAGGAGTCAAATATTAGAACT